>Ga0256913_10000939_pt1 | contig 15109 bp, 15 predicted proteins | sample Axial_MatmetaG_FD_185970 | JGI IMG/M metagenome (GOLD analysis project Ga0256913, IMG submission 185970) | Deep-sea worm associated microbial mat communities from Axial Seamount, Juan de Fuca Ridge, Pacific Ocean - Axial_Mat | ecosystem: Environmental > Aquatic > Marine > Oceanic > Microbial...
TGAATTCTCGGATTTTCCTTGAGAGAAAACTTTTTTAATGTGAGCAAATAAGTAAACACAACCCCTGCAGTGAACATAAATATCGGGGCAGTATATCCGCGTATAATGTACCAACCCGAATAAACCACCGACTCCATATTTCTGTAACTATCTGCGAGGAAAACCGAAACCGTATGTCCTTGAAGCATCATCAGTATTGCAAAAGCGCGCATCAAGTCCAAATATAGGATTCTATTTTTCGGCGGGTTCACTCTTTTCGGTTCGTTTGTTTTTCAAACATGTAAAAGACACATAATATGGTAAGTGTGAACTAATACCTCGGATGTTTTTCAACCCAATCGTTAAGGAACTTAACAATTTCTTGAGTTGATGCACCCGGTGTAAATATTTCACCGACGCCCATCTCTTTCAATTTCTCAATGTCTTCATCCGGAATAATGCCACCGCCAAAAAGCAGAACATCATCCATTCCTTTTTCTTTCATTAATTTCAGCACTTTACCAAATATGGTATTGTGCGCACCTGAAAGCACACTTATCCCAATTGCATGAACATCTTCTTGTATTGCAGCTTCAACAATCATTTCGGCGGTTTGCCTTAGTCCTGTATAAATCACTTCCATTCCGGCATCTCTAAGGGCCGAAGCAACAACTTTTGCGCCTCTATCGTGTCCGTCTAAACCCGACTTGGCAACAATTACTCTAATCTTTTCACTCATCTTATACTCCAAGATATTTTCTTCTTTTAGAGAATATACCAAAAATTCCGCCCGTGTGCAGAAACATTATATTAGTTTTCTTTTTCCCTTTCAGAAAATTTTCATGATAAGCATAAAATGCTTTACCCGTATAAGCCGGATCAAGAAGAATTCCACTACTTTGGAAAAACTTTTTAATCAACTTTAACTTATTATCCGCAATCGATTTATAGCCCTCCGCAGAGTATCCGTCCATTATTATCAGATTATCATAATTAACCTTTACCTTTAAATTGAAATCCTTAATGCAGTCTTCAACCAATTCAATAACGATGTTACGTGTGGTCTCACCGTCGTCAACAACATTAACTCCATAGATTTTTAAATCGAGTCCTAACATTGCAGCGCCGAGCAACATACCCGCAGAAGTACCTCCGCTACCCGCAGCAGATAAAATCCCTTTGATTTTTCTCAAATCCGTTTGCCCATTCAGTTCACGCATAAAATTTATATATCCCCAAATACCTAACGGAGTAGAGCCTCCGGCAGGGAGTACATACACTTTGTTACCTTTCTTTTGTAATCGCTTACTATCCTTCAACATTATTGGAATTACATTGTCATATTCCGCTTTGGAAAGATATTTTATTTTGGTGCCGGTTAATTTATCCAGGAATAAATTCCCATCGGCATTTTTTGTATCACTCCCCCACAAGAATAATTTTGTTTCAACTCCGATTTGCTTTGCCGCAATAGCAGTAGCTCTTGCATGATTTGACTGATCGCCGCCGCAAGTGAAAAGATAATCGGCTTTCTTCTTTTTCACATCGGCTAAAATATAATCGAGTTTCCTAATTTTATTTCCCGATAAAAGCGATCCGGTAAGATCGTCTCTTTTAATTAAAAACTGTGTACCGTTGAAATTGATTTTTTGAATAGGCGTTGGAATATTTGCAATATTCATTTTTTTAGGTTCACTCATTTCGTCCCATCCTTTTTTGACGGTTTAAATATCTCGTATAAAGTTTTCGTGCTAATTGTAAATCCTTTGGCGTATTAACCGAATAACTGTCCTCTTCGGTAACCACCATTTTTATTTTAAGACTATTTTCCAATATCCGTAATTGTTCGAGTCCTTCTATCCGCTCTAAATCGGTCGGCTTTAATTTTCTTATCTGTTCCATTGCAGAATTATTAAAAGCATAAACCCCGATATGTTTATATACCTCGGCGCTTAATACTTTTTCCAAATTTGTCTTGGCGTTTCTGACAAACGGTATGGGAGCATACGAGAAATAAAGCGCATAGTTATTATAGTCAAAAACAACTTTGGGAATTGTAGTTGATTTCAATTCCTCTACAGATGTGATTTGCTTTGCAATAGTTGTAATGGTAATTGTCGGGTCAAATAGATGCGGCTCAATAACCTCATCTATAATTTTCGAAGGCATAAACGGATGCGCCCCGGGAATGTTAAGATAAACATCTGCGCTTATTTTTTCTGCAATGTAAGCAACTCTCTCGGTACTTGTCAATAATTCCTTTGGCGTTAACTCGGCTTTTGCTCCAAATGCTTTCACTACTTTGAGCAATTTTTCATCATCCGCAGCAATTATAATGTCGTTCATCAACTTGGATTTTTTTGCATTTTCGTATGTGTGTTGAATCAATGGTTTACCGCCAATGTTTGCAAGCAGTTTACCCATTAACCTTGTGGAGGCAAATCGAGCGGGAATTATTCCAACAATGTTCATAAATTCAATCTCTGAAAATTTTCAAGAAATGAATGCCAAATAACAGATACCTTACTTGATTACTTTCGGAACTTTGAAATATTCGTCCGAACTTTCGGGTGCATTTTTCAGAGCATCTTCGGTACTAACAGATTTTTTTAACTTATCCTCTCTAAAAACATTTGCCCCTTCAATCGGATGAGATAACGGTTCCACGTTCTCCGTATCCAATTCGTTAAGTTTATCAACATACTCAAGTACTTTGTTCAAGTCCTCTGTATATTTAACTATCTCTTCGTCGTTAAATTCAAGCTTGGCTAATTTTGCTATGTGCTTTACTTCATCCTTTGTTACCGACATTTCAAACCCTGGAATAGTTTACTTATTATTGCTTGTAAATATAATGAATATCCTACGAGTTTTTCACAGAATATTGGGAAATTAAATCGTATTTAGACATATAGTTAAACTTACTTATAAAATAATACAAATCTAAATTGCAGATACCTTTAGAATGTTACTATTTTATGGCTATTTTACCCTTGTTTTGTTACAATAATATTAAAATTATGTTTTATTAGAATAAACTTAACGCTCTGAAGGACTGGGCAAGAGAAAAATCACAATCCTCGGCAGAAGTCGATTATCTAATTAACTTTGATAATTTAGTTATTCCTGTAGAAGTTAAATCCGGTAGTATAGGCAAGCTAAGAGCCTTAAATTTGTTTATGGATATGGCTCCTCATTCAATTGCTATTCGTATATATTCAGGTAAGTTGATTATAAATCGGGTCAAAACACAAAAAGGGAAGGAATTTACATTGTTAAATCTTCCTTTCTATTTAACAAACAAAATTGAACTCTATCTGACCAAATTAAAGGAGAATGAGTACAAATCTTTGTAATAATCTCATCTATTCTTAGATGTTCTTTCTATCCTCTCTTTTCGTTTGCCTACGGAAGGATGGCTGTAGAAAAACCACTCAACAAATGGATGCGGTTCTTTGTCACCAAGATTCTGATCGGTCAGCTTTTCCAGAGTATTAATAAATGCATCCGGTTTAGCGGTTACTTTTATTGCGTATTCATCGGCTTGGTACTCGAATTTACGAGAGATTATATTACCAATCGGAGTAGTGATTAGCCCTATAAGCATTGCCCAAACAGATAAAATCGGGAGCGCTGAAACTTGAGTAATTTCGGAGAAACCGAACCACGGTAATGATAGCTCATACAATTTTGCCATTATGAAAAATGTTAAGAAACTCGTAACGGTTCCGATAAATAAATTTTTTATTATATGCTTATGTTTATAATGACCGAATTCATGAGCAAGTACGGTTTCAATTTCATCTTCCGAAAAATTTTCCAACAATGTATCACCGAGAATAATCCGCTTTGTTCTGCCAAGACCGGTAAAGGCGGCATTTGCCTTTTTTGTGTTCTTGCTCATATCAAATTGGAAAACATTCTCAACTTTCATCTTTACATCGGCGGCAAGACGAAGAACTCGTTTTTTTATTTCCTCATTTTCAAGCGGTGTAACCTTATAAAATATCGGAAGAATTATTACCGGAACAATCTGAGCCAAAACAACGGAAATAAAAAACATTGCTATTGAAAAAACAAGCCACCAAAGTGAGCCGAATGTAAGCATCACCCAATAAAACAAAAGTAAAATCGGGATTCCGATAACCGAACCAACCAGAAGTCCTTTGAAATCTTCCCATATCCACTTCCAAAAAGTCTGGTTGCTTAGTTCATACTTATGTTCAAGATAAAACTCGGTGTAATATTTTACCGGGAAGTTTATAACTGACGAAACAAATCCAACAACTACCACGAAAAGGATTAAAATCAGATATTGATTTTCCGTATAATTTCTTAAATAATTTTCTAACTCCTTACTATACCCGAAATAAACAAATGCAATAATTGCAAAGAAAGAGATTACTCCTTTTGTAATTGATATTCCAAGTTTTATGTTGTTATATTTTTTTGCGTTTTGGTTGTTCATGATTTTAATTTTAACCACTCTTGGTAATTATTCCTATGAACAACTTTAAACTCGGAATTCCGATAAGTATTTCTCCATGCAACAGGCGGTTTAATTTTTTTCTCATTCCATTTGAACTCAAAAGCAAAAAGTTTTCCTCCCCTTTCTTCTATCCAATCAATTTCCTGCTTATCGTATGTTCTCCAAAAATAGTTATTAACTATCATTCTAGAATAATTCTGCATTTTTATCCGTTCCGAAATAATATAGTTCTCCCATAGTATTCCAATGTCATTTCTGTTCTCCAAAGAAGAAAAATTTGCTATAATTGCATTTCTAATTCCATTATCATAAAAATACCATTTGGAACTTTTAACAACTTCCTTACGTAGATTTCTGCTAAAACCTTGTACTTTGTGAAGAATAAAAACTTTGGAAAGCAGGTCTAAATATTTTTCGACTGTGTTTTTGCTAATTCCCAACTGTTGACCAAGCTCGTGATTAGAAACTTCATTACCCACTTGGAAAGCAACTAATTTCAATAAGCTGAAAAGTTTTGACGAATTTTTAATATCCTCAAGAACCAAAATATCTTTAAGTAAATACGAATTAATTAACTCTTTTAAATAATCTGCTTTTTCGTCCAGATTTTTCAATTTATAAACTTCAGGATAATTGCCATAAACTAATCGAACTTTTAAATTATCAAAAGTTTCCGTTGACGATTCATAATTTCCAAGTTCTCCCTCTGAAAATGGAAATAGATTAAATGTAATTTTTCTACCGGTTAATGGCTCTCCCATTTTATTAAAAATATCAAATGCCGAGGAACCGGATATAAGAATTTTTAGTCCATCCATTTCATCAACAATAATTTTTAGAATATTACCTATATCCGGGACTTTCTGAGCTTCATCAATAACCAGTAGTTTTTTAGTACCAATTAGATTTTTATAATTTTGAATTGTCCTACGTGACAATAATTCATGTGTTGTTAAATCTTCACCATTAAAAATTAAAGAAGGTATGTTTAACTCATCTGTTATTTTTTTTATTAATACGGTTTTACCAACTCTTCTTGCGCCAGTAATTAAAATAACTTTTCCGGTATCAAGTTTCTGCTTAACTTTCTCTTCAATTGCTCTTTTAATTGTTTCCATTTTCAATAATTATTTTGATTTTTGCAAATACAGTCAATGCGTTGACCAAATTTACGCAAATACAGTCAACACACTGACCAAATTTACATTTTTTAAATAAAAATACAAAATCAAATACGGATTTAACCAAATAATTAAGCTAAATTATTTCCAGTGCATCTTTAGGAAGCCAGCCGACTTTGCCGTCGTATAGTTTAACTTCGACCCAATCGCCAAATTGACTTAATACCGATACTTTAAGTCCTTCGTGTACAACAAACAGATCATTACTGGAATCATTGGGCGATTGCTTTGCCGCAACGGTGTTAGTGGTAAGTATTGCAAAATCCTTTGATGTTTCCCTGTTAAGATTTGCAAATAGAATTATGGTGAAGAATATTGCTATCAATAAACTAATAAATGCAGAATAAACGGAATATCTTTGTAATCGACCATTCTTTATCACAAAGAAAATTGTTATGCTAGCCAAAAGTATCAAATAAAAAATAATAACCAACACTTGCCAAGTAGTAAGCGAAAAAGCTGTGATCAACGTAACCCACCAATCAACCAAAAAGATTTGCGGCACTTCTTTTATTCTGTCAATGGTTCGTGCCTTTACAATTTTGAGATTATATTGCAAATCCTCATTGTCCGGTTCAAGTTTTAATCCGCGCTCGTAATTTAAAATCGCATAACCGATTTTACCCGCACGGTAATACGCGTTGCCAAGATTATAATACAATGCCGCGCTTGCATAACCTTGATCCAATATTTCTTGATAAGTATTGATCGCCTCATCATATTGTTTGTTCTGATACAACTGATTCCCTTGCATCATCAACGAATCAACATTTGCGGCGCTAACCGAATTAATTGATAAAACTAAAAACAATATGACTGATAAATATCGCATTTTATTTTTTCTTTTTGGTTTTAACCGAGTTTTCAATTTCTACAATTGCTTTCACCGCCTTTTCATAAACATTTTCAGCTTGTTCATATGTTTGTGACTGCGGTGCAAATCTTGCGAACTCACATTTATCTAAAATATCCTTAACATCCGCAACGGTATTCTCATTAACATTATTCTTGTTCAACAAATCAACTACCTTTTCAATAGTAAATTCAGATTTAGGTAAGAGTAGCTTATCTTCCAAATAACCGTACAACCCTTTTGATATTTCATTAAAATACGTTGCTAAATCATTTTCATCCAGAGCCTTCTTCGCCACTTTCAATCTGTTGCTTGCATTCTTCTGAGCTTTTCTGAACTTCATCAATTCAACATTACCGCTCAATTTATCTTGTCGCTTCTTCAAACCGATAAATCCGAACATCAAAACAAGAGGTATAATTAAAGAATACCAGAACCAACTTCGTATCAGATTTTCTTTCTCAATTTTCTCTAACTGAAAATCGGAAGTTTTGATAAAGCGAATATCCTGGCTAAGCAATTTTACATCTTCCTTAGTAAAACCTTCACCAGTAGTAGCAACAGTACCAGTGCCTTGTTTTACATTAAGGGTAAATTCCGGAGAAGATAGCTCTATATACTGTTTCCTTCTCGGATCATAATAACTGAACTTTATCGGTTTAATTACTTTGATCCCGGCAACTCTCGGAACAATCAAATATTCTTCGCTTTTAAAACCGGAAATTGTACTTTTTCTATTAACTTTTTTAGATATCTTTGGTTCGTACTTTTCAAATCCAGGTGGAAGCTCAACATCAGGCATATCTATCAACTCAACATTACCTGTACCACTTACAGTAAGTTTTAATGTAACCGCATCGTTAGTTTCAACATTGTTTTTATCCAACTCTGCTTTAAAATCGAATTGACCAACAGCACCTGTAAATGACGCAGGTTTTCCTTTTTCCGGAAGAGGAGCAACATTTATCACAACTTTATTCGATGTAGCTTTAAACTGGATAGTTTCCGTCCTTCCGAAAAACGAATCGTTAAAGAATGCGTCAAACGGGTCCTGCGACCGCTGTCTTCTCTTTACAAGCACCGGTATTTCCAACTCAAAAGGTGTTACGGTCAACTTGCCCGATTTTGTAGGAAACAAAGCAACCTTTTTCAATACTGCCGAATTGTAACGAACTCCTTTATACATTTCAACTTTGAACCGTATATTGTTACTTGTTTCCAGTTCTTCAGCCCAAAAGCCTTTATATCTCGGAAGTTTTGAAATTTGTGGTGATGAAATATTCAACTTTGTATATAATTTATAAGTTACGGTAACTTGCTCACCTTTTACAACATTCCTTTTATCTGCAATTGCTCTGATAAATACATTTTGCCTTAGTTCTTCATCCGACATTGACTGTGAACTACTTCTTGAACTGCTCGGTTTACCAGATGATTTTTTTACCGTTATGGTAAGTGTATTGGTCTTAAATTTTTTACCTTTATATTGAATAGTAGCGCTTCCAATCTTGAACTTACCCGTTTTGGGCGCTGAGATTATATACGAATATGTTATTGTTGAAGACACACTACCATTGACCATTCTGATACTTGAAGATTGGTTAGGACCACTGATAATTTTAAAATCTTTCAATATGGGCGGACGAAACGCTCTAAGGTTATTTCCATCTCCACCGTCAAAAGTAAAATAGATTTGAAATCTTTCATTTTGCTTTACTGTTGTTTTATCAGCAGTTAGTTCAAACTTTTGAGCAAAAAGATTTGTGCTACTGAATATCAGCAAAGCTATAAAGGGTAATATGTAACGTAAAATCCTCATAAATTTAACTTACAAAGCTACCAATCTTTTTCTACTTTTACTTTTTTACCTTTCTGTTTTCTTAATTCTTTTTGTAAATCTTTTTCATCATCTTTCAGAGCATTTAAGATTCTCTCAGCTTCCTCTTTTGATATTTCCGGTGGAGGTTGCTGCTGCTGTTGTTGCTGATCCTTATTTTGTTGCTCTTTTTGATTGTCATTCTTCTGTTGATCTTTATTTTGCTGATCCTTGTTCTGGTTTTGATCTTTCTTATCGTCTTTTTTCTGATCTTTGTTTTGGTCTTTATTTTTATCTTTATTCTTGTCTTTATTCTTGTCTTTGTTCTTATCCTTATTCTGATCTTGTTTTTGCTTTTGGTTTTGTTGCTGGTTATTCTGTTTTTGCTTTTGTTTTAAAGCATAAGATAAATTATACTTTGTTTCAAGATCATTAGGATTTAATTTCAGCGCTTGTTTATAAGCTGAAATACTTTCATCAAGTTTCTGAGATTTCAGAAAAGTATTACCAATATTATGAAACACTTTAGCTTTTTGTTCATCAGTTTTTGCAAGTGTTAAGGCATTTTTATAATAGCTCAGCGCATCTTCATATTTTTTCTGTTTATAAAGAGCATCCCCTAAATTAAAATGTCCTTCAAAGGTTTCAAAGTTTTCGTCAATGCTTTTTTTGAAATCCTTTTCCGCTTCATCGTATTTCCCATCTTCGTATTTATCAACGCCGTCATTAATAACTGAGCGTGATTGCCCGAAAGTCAACCCTGTTAACACAAGGGAAAATATTATAAGTAATAATATGTTAATCTTTTTTATATACATCTTTTCCTAAATTCCAACAATATAAAAACAAACTAAATTATTTGTTAATGATTATTCATTTCGTCAAACTTTATGAACAATCTATTCTTATTACTTGAAATAAAAAACTCCAAAATCAGTAATATTACCGCCGGGAATAAGAGATAGTAAAACCTATCTTCATATTCGGTAATTCTTGTTGCACCGTATTCCGTTTTTTCAAATTTCGAAAGATCATTATAAACCTTATTCAATTCATCTTCGGTATTTGTTCCATGATAATACTTACCATTTGCAGCACTGGCAATTTCTTTCAGAGTGTTTTCATCTAACTTTGTAAGTACCACATTATTATATCTATCTTTCTTATATCCTATCTGCTGTCCGCTTGCATTTTTAATTGGAATCGGTGCACCGGTTGCAGAACCAAGTCCAATAGTAAAAATTGATATTCCTTCATTTGCTGCTTCTTCAGCAATTTTAACAACATCGCCTTGATGATTCTCACCATCTGTAATTATAATAATAGCTTTTTTCGTGTCCTCATCTTTTTTGAAAGAGTTCATCGCTAATCTAATCGCCGGACCAATTGCAGTACCGGGCTGCGGTACCGTCGAGACATCCACAGCGGAAAGGAACAAGTTCGCCGCCGAGTAATCAGTTGTAAGCGGAAACTGAACAAACGCCTCACCGGAAAAAACAATAAGTCCGATTCTATCACCGCGAAGTTTGTGAATAAGTTTAGATATTTCATGCTTCGCTTTTTCCAATCTGCTCGGTTTAATATCCTGCGCTTGCATACTCAACGAAACATCCAGCAAAATGTAAACATCAATACCAACTTGTTTCACTTCTTCTATCTTGGAACCTACTTGAGGATTCGCAATTGCAAATATCAACAGAATAACCGCAGTTAAAGTCATTGAAAATTTCACCAACCCTTTCAAATTACTTCTTAACGGCAGTAATAGCTTATGCAGTCTGGAATTTGCAAAATTATTGAGCAGAACATTCTTCCTTCTGTGCGAGTACCAGAAAATCAGTATCAGTACCGGCACAAGATAAAGCAAATTCAAATATTCTATGTGAGCAAATCTAAACATATATTTTATACAATTTTCATTTTCAAGTTATTACGGTAATCTTCTTAAATAAGTTCTGGATAAAAGCACTTCGAGCAATAATAATAACAATCCGGCTTCTGCCCATGGATAAAACATTTCCTTGGCATTTCTGTATGATGTAATCTCAACTCTGGTTTTTTCCATCTTATCAATTTCTTTATAGATCTCTTCCAATTTTTTATTATCGGTTGCACGGAAGTAATGCCCGTCCGTGATTTGTGCAACCTGTTTCAAAACACCTTCGTCAATTTCAACCGGTACCATCTGGTATTGAATACCGAAAGGAGTCTTAAACGGATAAGGCGCTTTTCCACGTGTACCAACACCAACAGTGTAAATTCTTATCCCAAAAGTTTGAGCAATTTGAGCCGCTGTTATCGGGTCAACTTCGCCGCTATTATTAACACCGTCGGTAAGAAGAATAATAATCTTGCTCTTTCCTTTACTATCTTTCAAACGGTTAACGCCATTTGCAATTGCTGTTCCTATTGCAGTACCATCTTCTATCATACCGCTTTCAATTTGCTTTAACAAATTACGAAGCACAGAGTAATCAATAGTCAAAGGACACTGTGTAAAGCTCTTACCGGCAAATACAACCAATCCAATTTTGTCGGAAGTTCTTCCGGCAATAAATTCATCAATTACATCCTTTGCGGCTTCAAGTCTGTTTGGTTTAAGATCTTCTGCAAGCATACTACCAGAGATATCGAGAAGAATTGCAATATCAATTCCTTCCGTGTAAACATTTTCACCGGTATTAAACGATTGAGGTCTGGCTAAAGCTATAATCAAAAGTGCAACTGCTAAAGTTCTAATGATGAAAGGTGCATGTACAAGGCGTTCTCGTAAAGTTGGTTTAATTCCTTCAAAATTTCTGAGTGATGAATACGAAATATCCGGTGTTATACTTCTGAATTTTTTCCAATACCAAAAGATCATCAGAGGAATAATCGCTAGCAGATAAAGAATAAACGGATATTTAAAAATGACATCATTCAGCATTTTCTTCTGCCTCTTTTAATTTTGCCAGCTCACTTTCCGCCGCTTTGTTTTTCGTATTATCCACTATAAAGTATGCTTCTTTCATCATTTCTTCATTCACAGTCGGCATAGGTTGGAACTTTGCAAACTTAACCATATCGGCATTTTGCAAGAATTCTTCAGTTTTAACAACAACATCAGTTGTTACATGACGAGATTTTAAATTATCGATTATCTCCGGTGTTGTCATTTCCAAAGCATCAAAGTGGAATCTCTCTTCAAAATAATCTCTAATAATTCCCGTAATTTCAGAGTGATACTCTTTAACCTTACCTTGCTGCCATAATTTTTTCTCTTCCAGTTGATGAAGCTGACCTAAAGCCTTTTGATATGGCAAAACAGTTATCTTAACTTTCTGCGGTTTAATTGGTGTATGCTTTTTCTTATAATATTTATATCCGAAAAATGCCAATAGCACAATAGCAAGGACTATTAATGCAATGATAAGAATCGCCATCCAATCCAAAGGAATTCTTATCGGCTTTTTAACATCTTGTATATCCGCTTGAGGATCAACTTCTATAGTTTTAACAACAATGTTAACAGGATTTACTCTTACATACTGGACATTGGTACCATCAGTGCTATACGCAATATTGTACGATGGGATTGTAACATCACTTGAATCGTACTTGGAAAAAATGTATTTGTGGAGTTCATAAATTTCCGAACCGGACTCTTGTTTTACAGACGGCTCTTCTTTAATAAATTCAAGATTGTTTATACTATCCTTAACTGACGGTATTGTTACCTTTACACCCTTTGGATATTTTACTTCCAAGATGTAGTAAATATAATCACCCACTATATATTCGGTGGAATCCGTGTCAGCAAATGCTTGAACATTCTGCGCTTTAACATTTAGTGACAAAGTAATAAACAATAACAATATGTATGGAATAACTCGTCTCAAAGTTGATGTTCTCTTTTTCTGAAAAAATTAACCAAAGGCTTAACGTAAGACTCTGAAATATCTATGTTTATTGAGTCAAGCCGACTTTTCATAAAAATTTCTTTTCTCATTTTGTCATGGAACTGTAAAGTTTCCTTAAAACTCTGCTGGACTTTTTTACTACTTGTATCAACATATCTTAGCACTCCGGTTTCCGCATCTTTTAATTTTATTAATCCCGATTTTGGAATATCCGATTCACGAGGATCCTTAAGCACAATCCCGATAAGGTCATGTTTCTTACCAACAATATTCATTATCTTATCGTAACCGCTATCAATAAAATCCGATATAAGGAATGCGATACTTTTTCTTTTAATAGTGTGATTCATATATTCTAATGCGCCTTTAATATCGGTGGTATTGCCTTCCGGTTTAAATGACAGCACTTCACGAATGATACGAAGTCCGTGGCTTCTGCCTTTTTTAGGTGGAACAAATTTTTCAATTCGGTCTGTAAATAAAATCAACCCTACTTTATCATTATTCTTCATTGCGGAGAATGCAAGTATTGCAGAAAGTTCAGCGGCAATTTCCTGCTTTGTTTTTTCAACACTACCGAACATCAACGAACCGCTCATATCAATTACCAGCATTACGGTAAGTTCACGTTCTTCTTCGAATACTTTAACAAACGGATGACCGAATCGAGCGGTAACATTCCAGTCGATAGTCCTGATATCATCCCCGATCTGGTATTCACGAACTTCGGAAAATTCCATACCGCGTCCTTTGAACACGGAATGATATTCACCGGAGAAAACCTCGTTTACAACCCCGCGGGTTTTTATCTCTATTTGTTTTACTTTTTTAAGTAATTCTTTTGTAAGCATATTCTTCAAAAATTCTTAATCTTCTTCTTAATCTTAATCTCAATCATACTCTTACTCTTCATCTCCTTTTTCTATATCATATTCTCCACTAGGTTCATATACTCTCTCTGCAGAATTACTCTTAATCAAACCAACTAACATAGACACGACTTCTCTTAGTAGGGATTTACCTTCATAAAGTTCTTCCTTAGAAATTACTTTCTTTATGTACTGTATATCTAATCCACTTGCACATTCTAAAGCCGAACCCCTTGCTATGTCAAAATATTTACATCTGTCTTTGCTCGTATATTTACCATTTCCTTCAGCAATATTATGAACAATTGAAGAAGATGCTCTTTCCAATTGACTTTTGTAAGAAGAACCTATCTCCTTTTTAAAAATGTTTTCAAAGAATTCTATTACTTCTAACGCTCTTTTGTAAACATTTAGTTTTTCATGGTCAAAAAATATTTTTTCTTCTGTTTTTCCCATAGTACTTTATATACTCAGATTAAGAGTAAGATTAAGAGTAAGGTTATGATTAAGATAATTACGGGACTTCGACTGTATTTAATATTCTCTGTACAATTATTTCAGAAGTAATATCCTCAGCTTCAGCCTCGTAAGTAACGGCAACTCTATGTCTTAACACATCCATACAAACTTCTCTAACATCCTCGGGAATTACATAACCACGTCGTTTAATAAAAGCATTTGCTCTTGCCGCTAATGCCAGATTTATAGTAGCACGTGGCGAACCGCCGTAACTGATAAGCGGTGTCAAGTTATTCAATCCAAATTCCTCCGGATTACGAGTAGCAAAAACTATATCCAAAATGTATTGCTCAATCTTCTCATCCACATAAATATCTTGCACCAGTTTTCTGCCTTTTAGAATATCTTCTTTGGATATAATCGGGAGTACTTTTGGAAACGCTCCGCCAACATTGAGTTTCATGATTTTTTGTTCTTCATCACGCGATGGATAAGTAATTTTCACCTTAAGCATAAACCTATCAACCTGCGCTTCAGGTAACGGATAAGTCCCTTCTTGCTCAATCGGGTTTTGAGTTGCAAGAACAAGAAACGGTTCATCCAACTTATAAGTTTCCGAGCCTATTGTTACTTGTCGTTCCTGCATTGCTTCCAATAAAGCCGATTGCACTTTTGCCGGCGCACGGTTGATTTCATCGGCCAGAATAAAGTTGGAAAAGATAGGACCTTTTTTAATCCTGAATTCCCCGTCTTTCTGATTATAAATCATTGTACCGATTAAGTCAGCCGGTAGCAAATCCGGTGTGAATTGTATTCTTTGAAATTGTGCATCCATGGACGATGCGAGTGAGTTGATTGCTAATGTTTTTGCCAGCCCCGGAACACCTTCGAGTAGTACATGTCCGTTGCCGAGAAGTCCGATTACAAGCCGTTGGACCATTTCCTTCTGTCCAACTATTACTTTGCTTATTTCATTAAAAAGATCATCAATAAATTGACTTTCCTGTTTAATTTTTTCATTTAATTCGGTAATCTCCACAATAGTTACCCCTTTATTTTTTGAAAATTTAATTCAACTGATTTTTTACAATTCGGAGAAGCAAAAGTTTCCCCTTTTTTGTTAATAATTGTTAAAATTTAGTTTAAATTTTAAAGAAACAAATTAATAAGAGAGTAAATATATAAAATAATTCGATGAGTAATTCTGAAAAAGTAAAAGCGGCTTTCATAGAAATGAAGCCGCTTTTATATAATTAGGCAATAATTTTTATTGTGCAGTTTTCTTTCCAAAATAAGTTTTCATAAACAAATCAATAAACACAGTAACTCCACCAATAAGCATTAAAGAATCCGGTAATACACGGAACCACATCCAGCCTTGGACAACACTAATAGCTTCGCGTGTTCTGGTGTAATAATAACCCATTTCGGCTGCCATTTTGGTTTGTTCCAATCCAATCATCAATGTTGGTAAAGCGAAAAGTAGTACACCGATTGTTAACGACCAGAATCCGATTTTACTGAGCTTATCGTTCCATTCCCAACCGTTAGCCATTGCATTTGC
>Ga0256913_10000940_pt1 | contig 15107 bp, 12 predicted proteins | sample Axial_MatmetaG_FD_185970 | JGI IMG/M metagenome (GOLD analysis project Ga0256913, IMG submission 185970) | Deep-sea worm associated microbial mat communities from Axial Seamount, Juan de Fuca Ridge, Pacific Ocean - Axial_Mat | ecosystem: Environmental > Aquatic > Marine > Oceanic > Microbial...
CTTGAGAAAACAAGGTTATTCTTTACCGTTGGATTTATCCAACGGTTTATTACTTGCACGAGAACTTAGGAGTTTAGTCTTGGATATAAGTAACTTGAGCTGAAGTCTAATAGTGTTTGGAATTCCAAAAAAACATTCCATAAATTGGACAGCCTGCCCTGTTATAGCAGGAGTAATTAATAGTTCTGCCGATATCCTTTGCCGTCCCTTTTAAGGGACGGATTACTTAATCAATCCTAATTTTTTTAAAGAATCCTTATTTGTCTTTCAATTTTTAACCATTGGAATTAATTTTTCCTATTTTCGCAAATTATTATTTAAAAGATTTGATTTATGGGACGAGCATTTGAATATCGCAAGGCTGCAAAGATGAAACGTTGGGGAATGATGTCGAGAATTTTTCCGAAACTGGGAAAGAAAATTACGATTGCCGCAAAAGAAGGCGGGCCCGACCCCGATATGAATGCTGCACTGCGTACTGCAATTTTAAATGCCAAGGCACAAAATATGCCCAAATCGAATATCGATGCGGCCATTAAACGCGCATCGGGAAAAGATGCCGCCAACTATACCGAAGTAAATTACGAAGGAAAGGGGCCACACGGAGTTTTGGTTTTTGTGGAGTGCGCCACCGATAATACAACGCGCACGATTGCCAACGTAAAAAGCTATTTTAATAAAGTAGGCGGTAGTTTGGTTGCAAACGGCTCGTTAGAATTTATGTTTTCGCGCAAAGCTGTTTTCGAATTCGAAGAGCTTCCTGAAGGAATGGAACTCGACGACCTTGAAATGGAACTGATTGATGCCGGTCTCGAAGAACTTGAAGAGAACGACGGTACGTATTACGCTTATGCCGAATACACCAGTTTTGGTGAAATGGCAACAGCACTCGAAAAATTGGGAATTAACGTAAGCAAAGCCGAACTGCGACGCTATCCCACAACTCCGGTCGAATACTCCGAAGAGCAGCTGGAAGAGATTGAAAAACTGCTTGATAAGCTCGAAGAAGATGAAGACGTGCAGGGCGTTTATACCAATATTGCATAACCGTGTTTCTGCATATCTCGTTTAACTCACATTGCAGCAAAAACGGGCAAAAAGCAAAAAATAGCTTGATAACCCTATAAGTTTTCAACAAACAAATTGCTATTGATATCAAGATGTTATGAATTAATAACTGCAATGTGGGTTAAGGTTATCTAAAACTTCAAATATATTAACCGGGGAATAGATTCTATTTTGGAAAAGTCTTGTTACTAAAATAAAAAACCACTTCCTGTCGATTGACAAAAAGTGGCTTGATTTTTTTTCTATTTGTATTATAAATGCTGTATTTTTTAACTTCCAAAGTCGTCGAACAGAATGTTTTCGTCGGGAACACCCAAATCGTATAACATTTTCTGAACGGCGTCGTTCATCATTGGCGGGCCGCACATGTAATAATCAATCTCTTCGGGCTCTTCGTGGCTGCTCAGGTAGTTGTCGTAAATTACCTGATGGATAAAACCAATCATTCCGTCCCAGTTATCTTCGGGTTGTGGCTCCGACAGAGCAAGATTGAATTTAAAGTTTGGGAAATTCTTTTCTATTTCGCGGAACTGGTCGTAGTAGAAAACCTCTTTCCACGAACGCGCTCCGTACCAGAATGTAATTTTTTTGTTTTTCTCTTTTAATGTGTGAAAGATGTGGAACAGATGCGAGCGCATGGGAGCCATTCCGGCACCACCACCAATAAACATCATTTCGTTTTCGTTGTCTTTCAGGAAGAACTCTCCGTACGGTCCCGAAACGGTAACTTTATCTCCCGGTTTCAGATTAAAAATGTACGATGAACAAATTCCGGGATTTACTTTTTTAAATCCGTTTGTAGCCCTGTCGAACGGTGGTGTTGCAATTCTGATGTTGAGCATTACTATATTTCCTTCGGCAGGGTGGTTAGCCATTGAGTAGGCCCTGAAAGTTGGCTCCGGATTTTTCATTTTTAAATCGAACATGCCAAATTTTTCCCAGTCGCCACGGTATTGTTCATCAATATCCATGTCTTTAAAATCGACATCAATTTTCGGAACATCAATTTGTATGTATCCTCCCGATTTGAAATCGAGTGTTTCGCCCTCGGGAAGTTTAACAACAAACTCTTTAATAAATGTAGCCTGGTTTTTGTTCGAAACCACTGTGCATTCCCATTTTTTCACACCAAGAACTTCTTGCGGAATTTTTATATGAATGTCCTCTTTTACTTTTACCTGGCAAGCAAGTCGCCAATTGTTGTTTTGTTCTTTACGTGTAAAAAAGCCGGTTTCGGTTGGCAGAATCGAGCCACCGCCTGCTTCAACCTGGCAACGGCACATTCCGCAGGTACCACTTCCGCCACATGCCGAAGGAAGCAAAACCTTGTTGTTGCCAAGGGTTGTTAAAAGTGTTTCGCCCGGGTCGGTCTCCATTTCAAGGTCGCCGTCGTTAATATCTACTTTAACAATTCCCGAAGGCATCAGCTTTTTCTTGGCATAAAGTAAAATGCCAACCAAAAGCAAAATAACGCTTAAAAAGACAACTACGCTGGTAACAATAACGGTTATTTGTGTTGATAGCAATATCATTGAAACGAATTTTATTTTATAATTTAATTCCCATAAATCCCATAAATGCAAGTCCCATTAACCCTGTAACAATAAAGGTAATTCCCAAACCACGCAAGGGTGCAGGAACATTCGAGTATTGAAGTTTTTCGCGGATGGCAGCCACTCCGATAATGGCAAGAAACCAACCAATTCCCGAGCCGATACCGTAAGTTGTAGCTTCGCCAATATTTAAAAACTCTTTTTGTTGCATAAAAAGCGAGCCTCCTAAAATGGCGCAGTTTACAGCAATCAACGGTAAAAATATTCCAAGTTGGTTGTAGAGTATCGGAGCAAATTTTTCAACAATCATCTCTACCAATTGCACCATCGAAGCAATTACAGCAATAAACATAATGAATGAAAGAAAGCTAAGGTCGACCGAAGCAAACGACGGGTCTAACCACGCCAGTGCCCCCTCTTTCAATACAAAGTTTTCTAACAGATAATCGACCGGAACGGTAATTCCGAGAACGAAAATAACTGCAACTCCCAGCCCGGCTGCTGTTTTAACCGATTTCGATACAGCCAGATAAGAACACATGCCCAGAAAATAGGCAAATACCATGTTCTCAATAAAAATCGACTTGACAAAAATGTTAAATAAATGTTCCATAATTTCTTTTGTTAGTCTTCAATTAGTTTACGGTTACGCATGCGCTGTACCCAAATAATAATACCGATTGTAATTAGCGCCATCGGTGGTAAAATCATCATCCCGTTGTTTTCGTAGAATCCACCGTTCGAGATGTACCAGCTTTCGGGAATTATTCTGAAACCCCAAAGTGTTCCCGAGCCAAATAGTTCGCGGAAAAAACCTACAATAATAAGAATAACACTGTATCCGGCGCCGTTTCCAATTCCGTCGAGAAACGATGGCCACGGACGGTTGCCGAGTGCAAATGCTTCGAGCCGGCCCATTAAAATACAGTTGGTAATAATTAACCCGACAAATACCGAGAGTTGCTTGCTTACATCGTAAACAAAAGCTTTTAGTACCTGATCGACTAAAATTACAAGTGCTGCAATTACCACCAGCTGAACAATAATTCTGATTCGGTTTGGAATGGTATTTCGCAGCAACGAAATAATAACATTGGCCAGCGCCAGAACTGCCATTACCGACACGGCCATTACAACCGCAGGTTTTAGTTGAGCAGTTACTGCCAGCGCCGAACAGATTCCCAAAACCTGAACGGTAATCGGGTTGCTGCTGTTAATTGGGTCCGACAGTAGTTTTAAATGTTTTTTTGAAAATAATGGATCGCTCATCGCTTATGATTTTTTCTTAATTAAGAATGCTTTGTAACTGGTAAAGTCGTCGAGTAACATTTTTTCGAGTCCTTTACTTGTAATTGTTCCTCCCGAGATTGCATCAACTTTATGTGTTGCCGGAGCTTCTTGTCCTACTTTTGCAACAATAATCGAAATCAGTTTTCCCGATTCATCGAAAATTGTTTTTCCTTTAAACGGTGCTTCAAATGCAGGAGTCGATATTTCTGCGCCCAGTCCGGGAGTTTCGCCTTCGTGGTCGAAGTTGGCACCGTAAATTGTATTCATATCCTTATCGAGTGCAATAAAACCCCATATTGGTCCCCACAGTCCTGTACCACGTACCGGAAGAACGTATTTTATTCCATCTTCGGTCTGGCATTCGAATACCGGCAAAACCATCTCTTCGGGTGCTTTGCTTCGCTCTTTTTTCAGGTCGGTATTAAATGCGTCGCCCTCAACTTCTTCGCCTTTTATATTTACCAGATACTCTTTTACCACTTTTTCGGCATAAATTTTTTCGGCGGTTTCGGCAGTTGCCGCAATGTTTACCGAAGCCAGAATATTCTGTTTCTTTTCAATTTCGTAGTTTCTCGTTTGCCGCGGTTTCAACGCTATTGAAACCGAAGCGAGCACGGCAGCAACCAACACTACCATTACTGCTGCATATAAAAATGTATAAGTATTACCGTTTCTGTTCATGATTCTCTTTTTTTCGGTTATGCAGAAGTTTTAACTCTTTTAAGTCGCTTTTTTATGTTTGCTTCAACCACGTAATAATCTATTAGCGGAGCAAAAGTGTTCATCAGTAAAATGGCGAGCATCATTCCTTCGGGATAGGCAGGATTTATAACCCGTATTAAAATGGCCAGTATCCCGATTAAAAATCCGTAAATCCATTTTCCGGTTTCGGTTTGTGCTGCCGATACCGGGTCGGTGGCCATAAATACAGCTCCGAACGCGAATCCGCCAATAATAAGGTGATGCCAGAATGGAAGTTCCATATACGGATTGGCGGCGAATATATTGAGAATAATTCCCATTACTGCACCACCGGCAACTGTCGATACCATAATTTTCCAGCTGCCGATTCCGGTAACAATTAATATTACCGCGCCAATTAAAATGGCGAGAGTGGAAGTTTCTCCAATCGACCCCGGAATGAATCCGAAGAATGCGTCAGCAATGCTAAAGTTTGTATTTCCTGCTGCTGCTTCGGCCATTGGTGTGGCTCCCGAAAAGGCGTCAATTACTTTGTCGCCATCTTTTAAAGCTACCCAAACCGAGTTGCCCGACATTTGCGCCGGATAGGCAAAAAACAGAAATGCACGTGCAATGAGTGCGGGGTTCCAAATGTTCATTCCGGTTCCGCCAAACACCTCTTTCCCTATTATAACTGCAAAAGCTGTGGCAACTGCAATCATCCAGAGTGGTGTCTCAATTGGCATTACCATCGGAATAAGAATTCCCGAAACGAGAAATCCTTCGTGAATTCCGTGTCCGCGTTTTTGTGCAAAAATAAATTCGATACCCAACCCGACAATGTACGAAACGGCAATTACCGGAATTACTTTTAATAATCCGTAAAAGAAAAGCTCAAAAAATCCGGTGGATTGCAGCTCTCCAATTGCTTTGAAATGTTGAAATCCCACATTGTACATTCCGAATAAAATAACCGGTACAAGTGCTAAAACAACCATTCCCATTGTTCGTTTCAAATCGATAAAGTCGTGAATGTGACTTCCCGATTTTGCAGTATCTTTTTGAACAAAGAACAGGGTAAAAAAACCTTCGTGGGTAGAAAACAGCCAATGATATTTGGCCCCTTTCTGCACAAGTGGTTCTGTTTTTTCAAAAAAGTTCTTTATAAATTTCATCTCATTATAATTGTTTATTTCCAAAGGTATTCGATGTAACTCACTGTATAATGATTCTCTTCCCGCCAAGTCGGGACAAGTTGTGTGTGAAGTCTTTATAATGCTCGTTACATGTGTTAATCAATATTTTTAGTTGGTTAGCCCAACTCTTTTATCATCGTGTTAATTCCGTTTCTAAGAATGTTTTGCACTTTAATTTTCGAAGTGCAGGCATATTCGCAAAGGGCAAAATCTTCTTCAATAACTTCGTAAATTCCCAGCTGTTCCATTTTGTCGATGTCGTTTACCAGAATTGCTTTTAGCAGATGAACCGGTAAAATATCCATCGGTACCAGTTTTTCGTACTGGCCCGAAAGAACAAACGCACGCTCGCCACCATGAAGGTTGGCATTTAAAACGTACTCTTTTTTAGGAAATAGTTTTGAGAGAAATGTTTTTGAAGCAGAGAATTTATCGATTCCGGGCAGTGCCCAGCCCATAAATTCGTAGTCGTCGCCTTCGGGAATTACTGAAATCTGCGAATCGTAAAAACCCAGAAAACCACCCGGCTCTACTTTCGTTCCGGTTAAAACGTTGCCGCTGATAATTCGTTGTTTATAATCGGTTGTTTTTAAGTTCCCATCAATAAATGTAGAAATGGGAGCACCCAAAATGGTTTTGAAATATTGAGGATTTTCTACTTCGGAACCGGTGAGTGCAACGATTTTTGTAAAGTCAACTTTCCCGGTTTCGAACAGGCGACCAATAAATATTACATCCTGTACATTTACTGTCCAAACTACATCGCCTTTATTTAACGGTGCCGTGTGATGAATTTGTATCCCAACATTTCCGGCGGGGTGCGGGCCTGCAAACGTATTAATCTCTACATTTTTTACTGCTGAAAAAACAGAGCTGTTATTTACGCCCAGTTTTACTTTCCCGTCGGTAAGTTTGGCCAATGCATTTACTCCGGTTTGAAAAGTGTCCAATTCGCTCTCGAGCATAAAACTGTAATTGGGTGCCAGCGGTGCCGTGTCGAATGTAGAAATGTAAATTGAAATTGGCTTTTCGTCGGGTACGGCAATAATTCCGTACGGGCGTTTTTTAATAAACGGCCACAAACCGCTTTTTAAAAGTTGCTCTTTAATTTCTTCTCCCGACAACGAATCGGGGTTGCTTTTAACAAATTCAACCGAACCAGCTTTTTCATCGCTTTCAATAACCACTTCCAAAATCCTGCGGCGCTCGCCCCTGTTTATCGAAATTACTTTTCCTCCTACCGGAGATGTAAAAAGTATTTCGGGGTGGTATTTGTCGTAGAAAAGTGCATCGCCCGCTTTTACAATGGCGTCGGCTTTCACTTTTAATTTTGGGGTAAGTCCCAGAAAATCAGTAGGTTTTAGTGCAATTGTTAATGGAGTCGATAAGGTTTTCAGTTCCTCTTTTGCACTTCCTTTAATTTTGATGTTCAGTCCCTTCCTTAACTTAATAGTTTCTGACATATTTAACTCGATAGTGTTAATTTAGGTGAGTAAAAGTAAAAATTAAATTCACTTTTCGCAAGGTATATTTACAATTTGAACCGTTTATATATGTAAATATATCAATACGTTACCGTTTTCGAGAGGTGTATTTTTTTGTTTTTTGGACTTTTTATTTTGGTGTGAAATTTTATTATTTACAAAAATAACCAGGTTGTAACTACCCGACGTTTTTTACAATTAATTTTGTTAAATTACGTTAATAGAACTAAATAGGAATTTTGTTGTTATTCAAAATGAAATATTACTAACTTTTAATAGTAAACTTTGGTTCGATTGATGGGAAATTGCGGTTCGTTGGTTTTAAAAAATAACTATCTTCACTTTTTTAAAATTGCTTTATGAAAAAAAATCTATTGTTAATAAATTTTATTTTTTTGTTAGTTTCTATTGCTGCTGCTCAGGATGATAATTTCTATTATCAGAATGCAGTTTACAACGAAAACATAAAAACCGTTTTAATGCACCGCGTGGGATTCGAACTGTCGAATCCGGTATTAATGATGAACGAAGATGTGCCACTGGTTTTTAAATTCGACGACCTTTCGGGCGATGTAAAAAACTATTACTATACAATTATTCATTGCGATGCAGACTGGAACGAAAGTTTTCTGATTCAGGAAGATTATTTAAACGGATATGTCGAAAATCAGATTGAAGATTACGAATTATCTTTTAATACTACGTTCGAGTATGTGAATTACCGGTTGATACTTCCCAACGAAGACGTTCAGTTCAAACTTTCGGGAAATTATGTGTTGATTGTTTACGAAGATGCCGATAGGGAAAAGATTATAATTACTCAGCGTTTTTATGTGGTTGAACCGTTGGCTGAAATTGTTGGAACAGTTCGGCGGGCAACTTTAGATGCATTTAAAGGAGAAAATCAGGAGGTTGATTTTTCGGTTTACCATGAAAATATGGAGATTATAAATGCGCGCGATGAGGTGAAAGTTGTGCTGATGCAAAATAACCGGTGGGACAATGCCATTCGCAATTTAAAACCACTTTATATACGAAAGGGCGAATTGGTGTACGACTATAACCGGGAGAATGTATTTGAAGCGGGAAACGAGTTTCGCTATTTCGACATTCGTACCAACCGTATTCCGGGCGAGAATGTTTTATCTACCGACTTTTTCCGTCCGTATTACCACAAAACATTAATGCCGGGCGAGGTGCGTGCCAATAAAAAGTTTTTTGCCTACGAAGAGATGAATGGAAAATATGTGGTTGAAAGTCAGGACCCCGAAGTTCAGGATTTCGATACCGAATGTGATTATGTATTTACCCATTTCGGATTAAAACTCGAGTCGATTTTGCTGGGTGGTTCGGTAAATGTTTTTGGTGCGCTCACCGGCTGGAATGCAAACAAAAGCAACGAGATGACCTGGAATTTCGATACCAACCAATACGAACTCACCCTCTTGTTAAAACAGGGATATTATAATTTTCAGTATGTTTATGTTGAGCAGGGCTCGCTTGTTGCCGACAATAAAAATATTGAAGGCAGTTTTTGGGAAACCGAAAACGATTATCAGATATTTGTCTATTATAAAGGTCCGGCCGGCCGTTACGACCGGTTAGTCGGTTATCGTATTTTAAATTCGGTGGAGAATCGGACCAAATAAACCGTTTTTTTTTTGTTCTTAATTAATAGCAGGCAAAATTTCGAATTGCAATCTCGCCACTGTTTTCAATAATGTTTAGTTTTATTGAAGTAAAAGTGTTATCGGTTTTTATTATACGTTTATGTCCGATGTTTTCTCCTTCTGCAATTTTAATCCAATGCCCATTTTTTTCTCCTGTTAACTCAAATTTTCGTATCTGTTCTCCTTTGGTGATATCTTCCTGAATAACAATAAAACTGATTTTTTTAGATGAATTAAGTTTCAGCTCAAATAATTTTTCCCCATTCCCTGAAGTTTGAGCAATTGGTTTCAAAAATGTTTTTTTCACTTTCTTGCCAAATTCTTCGAGTCGCATAACATCGGTATCTGGTACCAAGCCACGGTTGTCGATTACAATTCCGAGAAGCATATTTGTATTTCGTCCCACGCTTTTTGTGTATTTGTCCATCAACTCATCGAGGCTGAAAAGTTTATCGTCTTCTCCTTCGTGCCAAAACCAACCCCCTTGAAATGAGTTGTTTTTCCGTAGCGGAAAATCGGCCTCTCCGGGACACCAAAACCGGCCATCAGGATTTCCATGCAATCCTTTTATTTGAATAACTCCCGATGCAGATGTGGTTGAATCGGCACATGCCCAACAAGGGTCGGGAGCAACACCGTGTTCGTTGCCCACCCAACGGATATTATTTGAGAACCCGAATGGCCCCTGAAAAGCAATTGTTTGAGGTTGGTATTTTTTTACCATTGAAAGAATATCGAACCCACCTTTTTCAACAGGAAGGATACCACCGTCGAACCAAATTTCGAAAAGTTGTCCGTAGTTTGTCCATAGTTCGGTGAGCTGTTGTTGTACAATTTTATTGTATCTTTTTTGCTCTTCTAAATCGCCGGAGATTACTTTGCCGGGGTTATCAACTTTTAAATATCCGTTGGCAGTAGTGCTGGCATAAATACCCGGTTTTAGTCCGTATTTTTTACACGATGCAATAAATTCTTTTACAATATCACCTTCTCCATTTTTATATGGCGATTTGGAAATGTTGTAATCGTGTGCTTTTGTAGGCCATAAACTAAACCCTGAGCAATGTTTGGCGACAAGCACAGCGTATTTTGCACCGGCTGCTTTTGCCGTTTTAATCCACTGGTCGGTATTTAAATCAGTTGGGTTAAAAATCGAAGCATCGGGATGTTTGCCAAAATCGCGACGCCATTTATACTCAGGTTTAAAAACAGGCATATCGAAATGAATTAATACGCCAATTTCAGCATCGGCCCACTCAACTTGTTGCTTTGTTGGAAGAATTTCTGGTTCGTTAATTGTCTGTGCTTTAATAGATAAAGTATAACAAACGAAAAAAAGAGATAGTACAAATAATTTCATTTCTATAATTTTTTGAAAGAGAAAGAACTGTATCATATCGAAACAGTTGTTTTTGTATCTGCAAATATAAACTTATAGTGCAATTATTGAAGTTCCGGCTTAAAGTTTCCGCCCCAACAACTATTTTGTTTCCGATTTAGATTTCTGTCGATATTGTTAAATTTAATAGGAAAGACTTGCTACCGAAGAATGAAGAAAATATCTTAATTCAGATTAAAACTTTTATTGCGATGTAAATTTATTTTTACTCTTCTTTATCGTAATTAAAAAATTTCAAGTGGTGTCCCATCCGGTCGCGTTTGGTTTTCATATATTTTTGGTTGTATTCGTTTGGCTCAATTTCAATGGGTACAATTTGGGTAACTTCCAAACCGTAACCTTCCAACCCAACTCTTTTTATCGGATTGTTGGTTAACAACTTCATTTTCGAAACGCCCAGTGCCGAAAGAATTTGTGCCCCAACACCGTAATCGCGTTCATCGGCATTAAATCCGAGGTGCAGATTTGCGTCAACCGTATCCAACCCTTCGTCTTGTAGTTTGTATGCAGCAATTTTATTAAGCAGCCCGATTCCGCGCCCTTCCTGCATCATATAAACAATTACGCCTTTCCCCTCTTTTTCAATCAATCTCATCGATTCGTGCAACTGGTCGCCGCACTCGCAACGCAGCGAACCAAAAATATCGCCGGTCATACACGACGAATGTACACGGGTTAAAATGGGTTCGTCGGCACTCCACTCTCCTTTAATTAATGCAACGTGCTCGGCACCGTTCGATTTCTGGCGGAAAGGAACAATTTTGAATTCGCCGAATTGAGTGGGTAAAAATACCTCTTCGCCACGTTCGATTAAACTTTCGTTTTTAAACAGATAAGAGATTAAATCTTTTATTGAAATTAATTTCAGATTGAATTTCTTAGCAATTTTAACAAGCTCGGGCAGGCGTGCCATTGTTCCGTCGTCGTTCATAATTTCTACCAAAACGCCCGAAGGTTTTAGTCCTGCAAGCCGTGCTAAATCAACTGCTGCTTCGGTGTGCCCGCTCCGGCGAAGTACGCCACGGTCTTTTGCTTTTAGCGGAAAAATATGCCCCGGACGCCCCAATTGCTCGGGACGGGTTTTGTCGTTTACCAGCATTTGAACTGTAATTGCACGGTCTTTTGCCGATATTCCGGTGGTTACCTCAGGATGAATTGCATCGACAGAAACGGTGAAGTTTGTCTCGTTTGAAGAAGTGTTTTTTCCCACCATCAGATTGAGGTCGAGTTCGTTGCAACGCTCTTCGGTAAGTGCTATGCAAATTAAACCCCGCGCATTAATCGTCATAAAATTGATTATCTCGGGTGTAACCAGCTCCGAAGCAACAATTAAATCCCCTTCATTTTCTCTGTCTTCATCGTCGACCACAATTACCATTTCGCCCTTTTTAATGGCTAAAACAGCCTCGGGAATTGTATTTAGCTTAATCTCTGTCATTCTGAAATAATTTAAAACCGGCTGTAAAATTACAACAAATATTGGCATTTATAAATTTATTACTTTTGAATAAAAATAATCAGTAACAGAATTAATAATAGAATTGTTATGCCGGTATTAAAAGTTCAAACCAATTCGGAAATTGCCGATAAGAAAAAGTTTATGGAAGATGCAACTGCGTTACTTAGCAGGGTTTTGGGTAAACCATCGCAATACATAATGGTAATTGTTGAGCCGAACGCAGATATGATGTTTGCGGGTAGTAGCGAGCCGCTCGCTTATCTCGAGTTAAAAAGCATCGGGTTGCCCGAAAATCAGACTCCGGGGATTTCGGCAGAGTTGTGTCGTTTTATTGAAAGCGAAATTGATGTTCCGCAAAACAGAATTTATATTGAATTTGCCAATGCGCAAAGAGATATGTTTGGCTGGAATGGTGGGACGTTTTAATGACAGATTGAATATATTATTCTTTTACTCTTTTGTCTGTCGGCATTTTCCCTAACGAGGGGAAAGTGTTTTGATTTATCGTTGTGGTTAATAGATGGCGTCTCTTTAGCAAAATATTTTACTTTGCTTATTTTTATATTGAAGTTGTTTAAAGTTAAATTGAAAATCTGCGAGAAACCTGCCACCGTCAGGCAGGCATATTGATTTATATGATATTATTGTCTGCTTTTAATGGTATCATTTTTAACTCGTACAAATATTATTAAATGCTTTTTATAATATTTCACTATTCGTTTCACTGGACTTCAGCTATTTTTCTTTTGTAGCCACAGCTACAAAAGAAAAACTGAGCTTTGCCACTGAAACCACTATGCCTGCCTGCTGGTTACTCTCGAAAATCCCCTTTAACTTTAAACAACTTCATTGTTAACTCATTATTCTAAAATTTTGGGGTTGGTTTTTTGAGTGACAAAATTAAGAAACATTAAACCCTGAAAGGGTGGAAGTTAATGAGCAACGCGAATAACGGTGTCTCTGTTCCGTTGCAAATGGTTATACCGTTTTAAGCTCGTTTCGATTTTTCCCAGTTAACCGATTGTTGCCCCTTAAAGTAGCGGAATATTCCGCGAATGGAAGCGTAGTTAATGGTGACAAAATAGTAGGGAACAAATAGAATTTTAAATCGCAGTTTTCTGTTTTCGAAAAACCAGCCCACTGCTGCCAACAAATAACTAAAAATTTGCAGGTATAAAAACAGGGTGTAAAACTGAAACTCGAACCAGGAGTTTTGCTGGTACACGATAAACAGATTCACAAAAAACAGTAAAACAAGCGAAATGGGGGCAAGTGTCCACCGCAACACTTTATGCGAAAAATATTGCCACGAAAGTAACCCGTATTTAAACGGATTGAGCAAACTTTTTAACCGGAAAATAGTTTGAACACCGCCGGCTGCAATCCGTATTTTTCTTTTTAACTCCTCTTTTACATTTAACGAAGCGGTCTCTTCGGCGTATGCATTTGGTGTGTATGCAATGTGGTATCCGCGCTGTGCAATGCGCAACGAAATAATAAAATCGTCGAGCAGTGTGTCGGTCTCCACATCTTCAAAAAGTTCGGTACGAATTGCAAACAGTTCGCCCACCGCGCCCACTGCCGAGTTGAGCTCTGCATCCATATTTTTAATCCACGACTCAAATTTCCAGTACATTCCTTCGCCGGCACCGGCTGCTGCATCGGCCTCTTTTTCAACAATACGTTTTTCGCCGGCCACGCAACCTGTTTTTTTATTGCTGAATTGAGCTACAATTTCGCGAATCGACTGGTTGCCCAAAATGGTATTTGTATCGGAAAAAATAATGATTGGTGCTTTTACAAATTTCACCCCGCGGTTCATCGCGTGCATTTTTCCGCGCCGCTCGTTTAAATGATATACTTCGAGATTTTCGTATTTTTTTAGCAGGTCGGGCGTACCGTCGTCGGAGCCGTCGGTTACCCAAACATATTGTATTTTTTCTTTCGGATAGTCAAGCGAAAAGGAGTTTTCAACTTTTTGGCGTACGTAATCTTTTTCGTTAAATGCCGTTACAAACAGGCAAACATCGGGTTCGTATGTTTTGTCGGTTTTCAGGAAACGGTTTGGGAAGAGCAGTTTTTTTAATTTCAACAAAATAAACAGCACCAGCGAATACCCTACAAAAGTGTAAAACAGAATAAAAAGAAGTATCCAGAATAGTATTGTCATTGTTTATCGATATGCTTTTTGTAAAATTCAACCAGCGCACTTGCCGATGCTAAATTATCGAATTTTTCGTGAATAAACTCAATGGCATTTTTACTTATCAAATCAAAATAGTCGCGGTTTTTTATCAGTTCGAAAATAGCATTGTTGAAATCGCGTGCATCGTCGGCTACAATAATGTTTTTGCCCGATGTTGTCGAAATTCCTTCAGTGCCAACGGTTGTGGCTACAATTGGCTTGCCCAGTGCCATTCCTTCAATTACTTTAATTCGCATTCCGCTTCCCGAAATTAGCGGCACAATCATTATCGATTTCGAGTTCATAAATTCATACGCATCGGCAACTTCGCCTTCGAAAACCACATTCGGCGCTTCCAGTTTTTTCTGTAACCACACCGGTGCATTTCTTCCGGCAACATAAAATTTCAGGTTGGGGTATTTTTTATGAATTTCGTTCCAGCAGTTATCCATAAACCAAACCAATCCTTCCTGGTTGGGTGTCCACTCCATCGACCCGATGTGGAAAAGCGAAGGGTGTTCCAGGTTTTTAGCATTGGGAATTAATACCGACGAATCGATTCCGGTTTGCGAAACATGACTCGGTTTCCGGTTCCCCAGTTTATTGAGTAGGGCGCTGTCGCGGTCGGTGATTGGTACAATTAAATCGTAATCGTTTAGTAATCGTTTTTCGAATTTCCGAATGCGCCGGGCAAGAATTTTCAGGTACCATTTTTTTAATCCCTGCGAATTTATGGCTGTCCGGTCCCAAATTTCGTGCTCGATATTATGGGCGCGGTACACAATTTTTGCCGACGAATATTTTTTTATTACCGGAATATACGGGCATACATAAAGTCCTTCAAGTTGAATTATATCGAAATTGTTTTCTTCGAGAACCGATTTTAATTCGGTGCTGAATGCCTTCGAAATAAACCTGACTGCATTGTACGGTTTGCGCGAAAAGAGTAGGTTCCAGAGTGCCGAAAGTGCATAAATCCGCGCAGGTACATCTACCAGTCTGAATTCGGCTAAATCTTTTATGGGCTCGGGAATCTCGTCGACCGAAATATGGTGTTTGGCCGTATTCATCGAAAGAATTGTAACCTGATTGCCAAGTAACGAAAACCCGCGTGTTAGATTC
>Ga0256913_10000941_pt1 | contig 15099 bp, 5 predicted proteins | sample Axial_MatmetaG_FD_185970 | JGI IMG/M metagenome (GOLD analysis project Ga0256913, IMG submission 185970) | Deep-sea worm associated microbial mat communities from Axial Seamount, Juan de Fuca Ridge, Pacific Ocean - Axial_Mat | ecosystem: Environmental > Aquatic > Marine > Oceanic > Microbial...
TGCGTGGACTCCCGTTAAAGCTGCTGATGGGCGGTAAAGAGTATTTAGATAAGGTAATAAAGTTTTATTATCGTAACATTTTGCTCCTAACTTTTTGTATTGCTCTGAATTACGGAAGGTAGCATTTTTCATACCCAATGGTTTGAAAAAACATTTTGCCAATCAATATATCAGACAGCAGAAAATATTAATCTTACTGAAAATTTATCAAGTTTTGAAATAATTTGTGAATATAGTGTTATACTTGCCATGAGAGAATGGTTTTTGTTTGCACCTCAAAGATAATTTGAGTTTCTTAAATTCTTTTTTTATTTTTTTGAACGTTTAGGACGCTAGTGGTTTTTTTTTATCTTTGACGTATTAATATCAACCACGTTAACCTGATTTACAACCTAGTACTTATGAACGACACAGCCTATCACATTGCCATAATCGGGATGGATTGCCGCATTCCGGGAGCATCGAATATAAATGAATTTTGGACAAATCTTATAAATGGTACGGAATCAATAACCGAATTCACTAGAGACGATTTAATATCTTCAGGAGAATCACTAAAAAACATTAATGATCCAAAATATGTTCCGAGAAGAGGTATAGTGGAAGGAGTAGATTTGTTTGATGCAGGGTTCTTTGGTTTTACTCCCCGTGAAGCTGAATTGCTGGATCCTCAGCATCGAATTTTTCTTGAGACCTGCTGGCATGCATTGGAAGATGGCGGCTACTCCCGACGGGAAGACAGACTACGTGTGGGAGTCTTTGGAGGGTCGGGAACTGCCTGGTATCTGAATGACGTATATAACAATCCAAAAGTAAAAAAATATGCTGATTCTATTTCTGTTGTAACTAGCTCTGACAAAGATTACCTTACTACCCGGGTTTCATATAAACTAAATTTAAATGGACCCAGCCTAAACGTTCAATCAGCATGTTCCACTTCAATGGCAGCCACCATTCTTGGCATTCAAAGTTTACTGGATTATCAAAGCGATTTGATATTGGCCGGAGGTGTAAGTGTACAATATCCTGAGAAGGCAGGCTATCTCTATGTTCCGGGTAGCCTTGAATCACCCGATGGTCATTGCCGGCCATTTGATAAAGATGCGGGAGGTACCGCTTTCAGCCGGGGTTGCGGCGTAGTTTTGCTGAAGAGATACGACGAAGCTGTAAAAGACGGAGATCATATTTATGCCGTCATTAACGGAAGCGCCATGAATAATGACGGAAATAAAAAAGTCGGATTTACAGCGCCCAGCGTTCAGGGGCAAAAAGAGGCAATACTGGAAGCCATAGAGTCGGCCGGTATTTCAGCACAGGAAATAGATATGGTTGAAGCTCATGGTACAGCCACACCTATCGGAGATCCGATTGAAGTGAGTTCTCTCTCCGAAGCTTTCAGAGAATATACCACACAGAATCAGTTTTGCGCTCTGGGTTCGGTAAAATCCAATATAGGTCACGCTGATGCTGCATCTGGTATTATTTCAATTATTAAAACTGCTCTTTCTTTAAAGCATAAAATTATTCCGGCCTCCATAAACTATACAGAAGCAAACCCGAAAATCGATTTTGAAAACAGTCCTTTTTTCGTCAACACTTCTCTCAGAGAATGGAAAAAAGAAAAGGAGGGAAAGATGACAGCCCTGATAAATTCCTTTGGTGTGGGAGGAACAAATGCCTGCCTGATTATGCAAAACCCACCGGAATCCAAAATCAATAGTTCATCCGGAACGCACAAATATAACATATTGGCTGTTTCGACAATGAGCCAGCCTACACTGGATATTTATCAGGAAAATATCAAAGAATTTATACAAAATCACAACCACATAAATCCCACAAATCTCTCCTTCACTTCCCTTGCCGGCAGAAAACATTTTAAAAACAGAGCCTTTGTTGTTTATGAGGATTTAAATGATCTTCAAAGCAAAATTGCAAACGGAAAATGGAGGAAAAACAAACTTAGCGAAGATAATCGTCAGTTGGTTTTTATGTTTCCCGGTCAGGGGAATCAATACATAAATATGGGAAAGGATTTATACGACAAATACCTTGTCTTCAGGGATACCATAGATCAGTGCGCCGGTCTTCTTCAATCTGAAATGAATCTTGACATTAGGACTGTTATTTTTCAGGGAGAAAACCACCAACAAAATGATGAGCTGATAAATCAAACCTATATTACTCAACCTGCACTTTTTATCATCAGTTATGCTCAGGCACAACTTTTAATTTCATGGGGGATAAAGCCATCTTATCTGATGGGACACAGTGTTGGAGAATATGTAGCTGCAACTCTTTCCGGAGTTTTTTCTCTTGAGGAAGCACTTTTTGCTGTTGCTCGCCGGGGGCGGCTCATCCAGAATCTTGCCGGAGGCGCCATGACGGCTGTTCTTTTATCAGAAGAGGAAGTCATTCCTCTGCTGGAGCCATCGTGCTCAATCGGAGCATTAAACAATCCCGGATTATCTGTGGTCTCCGGTCCATTTGAGGATATTGAAAAACTGGAACAAAAACTATCGAATAAAAAAATCTTCAATAAAAGGATTCCGACCTCACACGCCTTTCATTCGGCAATGATGGACCCCATGATTACGGAATTCAGTAAAATATTTAAAAATATAAATCTTAAAGAACCCCTTATTCCGATTGTATCGACGGTTACAGGACAGATACTCAGCAATGAAGAAGCCCAATCAGCCGATTATTGGATAGAGCACGTTCGTAAAACCGTTCGTTTTTCAGATGCAGTGACTACTGCGATGACGTTTTCTCCTTCGGTTTTTGTTGAGGTTGGTCCAGGCCAGTCGCTGGAATCAGCAACCAAAAGACATTTTTCTAAGGATACTCCCCACTCTGTTTTAAGCACAATGCCCACAGCAGGTAACGACGATAATGGGCTTAAATATCTTACCAATGCATTAGGTACTTTATGGTCTTATGGTCTCTCTCCCGACTGGAATATTTACTTTTCAAAGAGCCTTCAACACCGCATCCCCTTTCCCTTATATCCTTATGACAGAAAGAGATATATTGTTGAAAAAGTATCCGGACAGTTAGTTCCTGAAGAAGAAAGCGTTAAAGAACCCGATATTTCCCAGTGGGTGTACAGACCATACTGGAAAAAATCTGCCGGCTCGAAGATGCTTCTTCACCAGTATCTGAGCGGGATAAAAAAGGATGAAGAAGTCACTGAACCCAATAATTATCTCGTTTTCGGGGATAATAATAAACTCACCAACAAAATTATTGACTTATTAAAATCCCGAAATGAAAATATAATTCTTGCAGGAAGAGATGATAATCATGACAATAAAGGTGAATACGATTACCTGATAAATCCCGGGAAGAAGGAAGATTATAAACAACTATTAAACGGTTTAAATGAAATAGAATTTTTTCCCAATCGGATTATTCACCTTTGGAATGTGGAAGAGCATCCTATAAATCCCAATAGTGAAAACTGTAATAAAACAGAAGAAAGTGCATATTACAGCCCCTTATACCTCGAACAGTCTCTAATTGAAAATGAAAGTCAGGAAAAAGTAAATATTCTGTGGGTTGCCAACGGGGTTTTTAGTGTTTTTGGAGAAAAGATACACAACCCGTTAAAAGCGCTGGCCATCGGTCCTACGCGCTCTATCAACATGGAATCAAAGCGTATCAAGGCGCGTTTTATAGATTTGGATTTACAATTCGGAAGAACGGAAAATATTGCCACTCAATTAATTAACGAAGTCGATTTAATAAATTCAGACTTGGTTGTGGCTTTGAGAGGCGAGCAACGATGGGTGGAAGGTTTCGAAAAGTTTTATCTTCCAGAGCCCGCAAATCAGCATTTTGTATTTAAAAATGATGGTATATATTTAATTACAGGAGGTACCGGAGGTTTGGGAATCGAATTTGCAAAGCATATTGCCGGACAAGTTAACGCTCATATCATTCTCACTTCAAGATCTCCATTACCCGAACGCAATGAATGGAATTCTTTACCGGACAACATCTCTTCAAATACTCTTAAAAAAATCAAAGCCATAGAAGAAATTGAAAAATCGGGCAGTAAAGTGTATCTCATAAAAGCCGATGTATCGAATTTGCCTGATATGCAGAATGTCGGAAAATTTGTTAAAAACAAATGGGGCAAGTTAACAGGCATTATTCATTCTGCCGGTACGGCCGGAGGAGGTATCATTGCTCTGAAAACCAAAGAAATGTCCGACGAAGTGCTTACTCCCAAAACCAAAGGCACGCTTATTATCGATGAGGTTTTTGATAAAGATGATATGGATTTTATAGTGTATTTTTCTTCAGTAACTGCAGTTATTCCCGAACCGAGCCGGGTGGATTATACGGGAGCCAATAGTTTTCTGGATGCTTACAGTTTCTACCGGAATCAAAAATTCAAAACCAAAACCTACTCTATCAACTGGAATTCGTGGAGCAAGGTAGGTATGGCAGCGCGCTGGAAAGAAATACAGGAGACCAACAGGAGAAAGCACTATTTAAACGAACAAACCAAAATCAGAGGACTTCATTTTATTGGTGAAAATAATGGAGAAGAGATTTATCAGCTAGGGTTCGATGATCAAACCGAATGGGTTTATAAAGAACACCTTGTGGCCGGACAATACACTATTGTCGGAACATTTATCATAGATGTTTTCACCAGATATTTATTGGAGAAATATAAAGGATTGAATCCTCATATTTCCGATTTGTATTTTATGAAACCTCTATTTATTCCGGAAAGCCAATCCCCCGTTATCAGGCTTTTTGTCTCACCCGAAAAAAACGGAGTACGGTTGCGATTTTCTTTTTTAGATACGAGTAAAGACAGAGACCAATGGGTGGATGCAGCCATTGCATTTGCCACAGGTGAGGAGCTAAAACCGGGAGATTCTATTGATGTTTCATCACTACTGAAAAAGTATGAAACCGATGCCGATAAACCTCTGATGTTTCAGGAAGTGCTCCTCAACGGAAAGGAGGTCTTACGCTATAGCAATCGTTGGATGAACGTAAAAGGCAGATATCGTAATAATGACTCCTATCTGGTAATCCAACAATTGGATACCGTTTATTATTCCGATACGGATTATTTTGTAATTCATCCTTCACTTCTTGATACGGCTGTGGCCAATATTTTTCAAAACTTCACTCGTGATTTTTTCTTTCCCTTTGCATATAAAAACATTAAGGTTTTTGGGAAATTCAGCCCCAAAATTTATGTTCTGCTAACTCCCGTATCCGAAATTAAAAGCGGGTCAGAAATGGCTGTTTTCGATATATTAATTTATGACGAAAAAGGTAATCCGATAATTGAGATTCAACAATATTCTCTTATGAATATGACTAATAAAAGTTTAGGCGAGGAAAACAGTAACGCCGCGGAAATCTCTGACAATGAGGATAATATTTTGCCCGAAGAGGGTGTGGAGTTATTTGATAGACTTCTGAATTTTGATATTGATACCAATATGATTGTATCGCCGTATAATTTAATAAAAGAGATAGAAGACGCCCTGAGTGACAAGGAAGAAAATCAGGAGGATGATCAGGAAGAAGCCGCTACTTACGACCGTCCGGAGATATCTACGGATTATGTTGAACCCACAAATGAAATCGAAAAAACCATTGCTAAGATTTGGGGACAGATACTTGGTATCGGTAATATCGGGATAAATGACGGATTCAACGAATTGGGAGGAAATTCTCTTCTGGTGGTTCAGGCCATTTCCAATATTTCACAAACTTTTGAAATTGAAATTCCTCTGAGCGAATTTAAGGAAACATCAACGGTTAAGGGGCTTTCCGAGTTTATTATGAATACGCTCATAGAAGACATCGACGAATCGGAATTGGACGAATTACTTAATGAAATAGAATAGACAATGAGTAATTTGCATAAAAAAATAGAAAATCTGACTCCGGAACAAAAAGATCTTCTCTTGAAGAAGCTGAAAATAAAGGGTTTAAGAAAAACTGGGAAAGAGAAAACCTCTAAACCAACATCGGAGTATAAATTTGGAAAAGATGATAATTTTGCCTACAAATTAAGTCTTCCACCGAATTTTCTTAAAACAGAATTTATTTCATTGGATATTTCAGATCCAATGCCTGAAATGATACAGATAGAGGCCAAAGCAGCCTCTATAAATTTTAGAGACATTATGATTGCAATGGGCATTTATCCTCAGACTCCGGAAATTCCTTCAGTAATGGGGTCCGATTTTGCAGGAGTGGTTACCAAGGTTGGAAAACGGGTTACCAAATTCAAAAAAGGGGATAAAGTAATGGTCTTGTCCATTGGTTCTTTTAACAAAGACGGCAGTATTGATCCAGACAGTCATTTCAACCGGTTTATGAATGTTTCAGAAAAACAGGCGTTTCCCATGCCCGACATGATGGACTTTTCTCAGGCGGCATCAATTCCAACGGTTTTTGTTACGGGTTATTATTCGCTTTTCGAAACCGGAAGACTTAAAGCCGGAGAAACCGTTCTTATTCATACTGCCACCGGAGGTGTGGGAATGGCTGCCATTGAACTTTGCCGTTGGAAAGGGGCTACGATTTTTGCCACTGCCGGTAGTGTGGAGAAAAGACAAATCCTCAAAGATATGGGTATCCCTCTGGTAATGGATTCGAGAAGTACTGACTTTGCGCAACAGATAAAAGATTATACCGGCGGCAAAGGTGTTGATGTGGTTTTTAACACTCTGGCAGGAGAAGGAATGATGGCAGGAATTGACGTATTAAATTATTTCGGACGGTTTTTACAAATTGACAAAAAAGACATTGCTCTGAATCATAATCTTCCCCTTGGCAAATTCAACAAAGGAATTAGTTTTACGGCCATAGATTTGGGATTATTGCTTCGGGATTACGAAAAAATAAATCAACATCTTTATGAAGTCACAAAGTTGTTTAACGAAAGAAAAATAAAGCTAACCAATCTCAAAGTCTTTCCTTATCATCATCTCGGCAAAGCTTTAAATTTAATGTCAAGGTCTGTTCATACAGGTAAATTGGTGATAAATTACGACAGCTTATGATAAACGATAAAACTCATAAACTCAGTAATTTAACAAAAGAACAGCTGCGAAAATTACTTAAGAAAAGAGAAGAAAAAGGATTAACGCGCAAAGAGACCATGCCTTTTGCACAGCGCAATGCCAACAAGCTGCACGGCAGTAACGACTACCCACTGTCTAAATCTCAGGAAAGAATGTGGTTTTTACAACAACTCAACCCCGAAGGAGGTCTTTACAATATTCCTGTTTATGCACATATTACTCTTGACAAACCTATCCAAATATCGCTTCTTAAAGAAAGTCTTAACTTGATTATTTCGCGTCATGAGATGCTTAGAACTTCTTTTCACAGAAAAGAAACTCCTGTACAAACCATACACTCCTCAGTATCTTTTTCTCCCGAATATACTGATTTCAGTTCTTTGAAAAAAGAAGAACAGGAGATGCGTGTAAAGGAGATTGCCATGAATGAAGTGTCACGCCCAATTCCCTTGGAAAAGGCACCCCTTTTAAGGTTCCGAATTATTAAACTTTCCGAAAAAAGATATCTCTTTCTTTACACGGTAAATCATCTTATTACAGATGGTTGGTCAAATGCTCTTTTTCTGAAAGAAATTCTTGGTGCATATGTCAGCTTGTCAAACAATACCGCTCCCAAACTTCCGGTTGTAAAATATCAATTTATTGATTATGTTGAATGGGAACGACAGTGGCTGAATTCCGGCGAATATGAGAAGGCGGTAAATCACTGGAAAAAATTGTTTTCTCCCATGCCTGAGAACCTCAGGTTACCTCTTGATTTTCCCCGCCCGTCAATTCCCTCTGGTAAAGGAAAGATGTACAGTGTTAGTATGTGTAAAAGTCTTACAAGAGAAATAAATCAATTTGGTAAAAAACATGGATTTACTTCCTTTCACATATTTTTTACCGCCCTTAATATTATGCTTTACCGTTATTCAGGACAAAACAAAATTGTTACGGGCGTTCCTGTAGCCAACCGTGTGAAAAGAGAATTTCAAAATATTTTTGGATTGTTTCTCAATACCCTTCCATTGATTACAGATATATTTCCAAAAGATGATTTTAATGCTGTTCTTAACAGAATAAAACAAAAAAGCAGCGAAGCGATGCCATACCAGCATCTGCCATTTGACAGAATAATTGAGGAGTTAAATGTTAAAAGAGATATGCGTCTAACTCCACTTTTTCAGGTAATGTTCCTCTTTCAAAATATTCCTTCATTATATTCGGTGGGTAATATCCTTGTCGAACCCTATAAAATAGATTCGGGATTCACCAAAAGTGATCTTAATATCTGGGTTGAAGAATACAACGATACCTTTGTGGTTACATGCTATGGCAATACAGATATTTTTACAGAAGAAAAAATCAAACGAATTACAACACATTTTATCAACCTTGTTTCCGATCTGATAAAAAGTCCTGAAAAAAACATTTCAGAAACAGATTTTCTTACTGAACATGAAAAAAAAATAGTCTGTCCTCCACAAAATGATTTGAAATTATCATCGGGCTTCGTTCAGGCTTTTAATAAAGCGGTATTAAATTATGAAAATAATTGCGCTGTGGAATTTTATAATAAAAAGCTAACCTATAAAGAGTTAGATCGGCTTTCGAACAACCTTGCAAACTATATTTTGCAGAAGAACCCCAACAATTCACCGGTAGCAATTATCCTTCCCCGAGGTATTTTTTATCCGGTATGCATGGTAGCAGCTATGAAAGCAGCCACACCATATGTCCCTTTGGATTATTCGTTTCCCGAAAACAGGATGCTTGAAATTCTGGGCGACAGCAAAGCGAAACTAATAATTACTCTTTCTGATTTTGACAAACCAAAGGTTTTGCAAAACAGAGAAACCATATTTATCGACACCGACAATGTGCCGGCTAATAATCAAATTTTACCGCCACCGTCAACTGAAGATACAGCCTATATTATTTACACCTCCGGAACTACAGGAAAACCAAAGGGAGTCGCTGTTTTGCATGAATCATTAATGCATTATACCTTATCCGTCACACAGAGTATTCCTTTTGAGAAAGAAAGCCGTTACGCACTGGTATCGACACTAGGTGCAGATTTGGGGAATACCATGATTTTTCCTGCATTGGTAAGCGGAGGAACTCTCGTTATTGTCCCTGAAGATATTCTTCTTTCGGGAGACTTGATGGCAGATTATTTTAATGGTAATGTAATTGATTATCTTAAGATTGTCCCTTCACATGTTGATGTTTTATTAAAAAGCAAGAAGGATTTTCTTCCGGAAAAAGCCATTATTTTGGGAGGCGAAAAACTCGATATAAAAACAGTCGCAAATATCAAAATCCGCAAAAAGAATTTGGCTGTTTATAACCATTACGGCCCTACAGAAGCAACCATTGGGGTTACTCTTTATAAAATATCAGGGGATGAAACCGAAATCCCCATTGGCAAGCCTTTAAACCATGCTCGGTTATATGTTTTGAATGAAAACAAAGATATTCTTCCTCCGGGTGTCACAGGCAATTTGTATATCGGAGGAAAAGCTTTGGCAAACGGCTATTATAATGACGAAAATCTTACGAAAATAAAATTTATCAATCCTCCATTTACCTCTGAAACAAGACTTTATAACACAGGAGACAGGGCTAAGCTGGATTATGATGGTAATTACATTTTTAAGGGGAGAAGCGACAGGCAGGTTAAAATTCGTGGAAACAGGGTGGAATTGTCTGAAATTGAAAACGTATTAATAAACATTGGCGGTGTTTTGGATGCTGTTGTGTTTTCCCCTCAAAAAGAAACGTTCGGGCAACTTTGGGCGGCTGTGGTTATTAACTCTGAAAATTTTCTTGAGTCAATAAAACAAATACTTGCAAAATATCTGCCTTCGTTTATGATCCCCGACAGAATTTTTGAAGTAAATAACATACCGTTAACCTCTAACGGAAAAAAAGATTATCAAAAGCTTTTAACACAAATAATTGCCCAACAACAAAAAGAACCGAAACATAAAAAATCCGGAATGACACCGTTGGAAAAGGAAATATCCGGAATATTCACGCAGGTACTTAAAAGAGAGCCTGACGATTTGGAGAAAAGTTTTTTTGACCTTGGAGGGCATTCACTTTCTTCTGTGGAACTACTTTACAAAATCAATCATTATTTCAAAACAAATCATCAACTGTCCTTTATTTTCAGATATCCCTCTGTTAAACAATTAGTGCAAAACCTGAATAACAGAAAGGATTTGTCAGGGATTGTCACATTAAAAAGAAATGAGAGTAGCAAAGCCCTTTTTCTTATCCATCCTGCCGGAGGTAATGTCTTCAGTTACAGGTATTTTGCCGATTCATTTGAAAAAAACATCAACATCTTCGGAATAGAAACGATGCCCGGTGATATGAAATACAAATCCATTGAAGAGCTTGCGGTAAAGTATCTGGAGCGTCTCCGGTCCTCCGGTTTTAAAGGTGAAATAATAATTGGCGGATGGTCGATGGGAGCACTGATTGCCTACCAAATGGCTTTTCTGTCCAAAGAAAAATACACTGTGGTATTAATAGATCAAATGGCAGAAGCAATTCAACGGCACGGTTATCAAAAGGAAGAAGACAAAATATTGCTTTTTGCCCGCAAGGTGGAACATTTTATCGGTTATAAAACCGATATCACCGGTGAATCTATAAAAGGTAAAACCAAAAAGGAAATATCCGCTTTATTTCTAAGGAATTTCATTGAGGCCGGACTTGTGCCGGCACAAACCTCTTCAGAAAGTTTTTATGATTTTTTAGAAACAATGATTCATCATAATGACTTGGCATACAAATATATACCCGATAATTACTCCGGTAAAGTGATTGTGGTAAAATCGGAAAACCCACTGATTCTTGATGAAGTTGATTATTTCTACAATAATCGCCCTGAAGATTTGTTGTGGGGTAAATATGCAAACCAAATTAAGTTGATTTCTTCTCCCGGCGATCATGTTTCAATGATGCGGAATCCCTATGTAAAAACCCTTGTAAAACTGCTTTCAAAAGAAATCTTTTAGCCCGATGGATAAAGCCGTGAGAAAAACAACTCTAAACAGTGGAAGCTATTTTTATCTAGCCAATGTAAATGATTTTTCAGATTCATATACCGGTATCCTTCAACCTTCTGAAATTATTAGTTATGAACGATACCGGCGAAAACAGGATAAGGATTTGTTTCTATGTGGCAGATATATTTTGCGGAATGAACTTGCTAAAAATAATATTCCATTTAAAGCTAAAATAGGATTTAATCCCTATAAGAAACCTGAAATAAGTGATTATCCCGGTTTCAATTTTAATATTTCACATTCTTATCCTTGGGTTGTTGTAACTTTCTCGAAAAGTAATAAAATCGGAGTGGATATTGAAAAAATAGTGAATTACAACCGGGAAGATTTGATAAAATATGCTGAGATTGTTTTTCACAAATCCGAAATCGAAATAATGAAAAAAATGGACTTAACCGGTGCACAACACTTTTTTACTAAACTTTGGGTTTTAAAAGAAAGTTATATAAAAATGGACGGAAGGGGTTTCTTGCTGGATACAAAAAATATTCTTTTTGAAAAACATAAAAGTAACAATCTCTGTCTGATTAATAATTCATTAAAGAAAGTACAAATTCGACTTCTTAATCCTGTTCCGGATTTCTATCTCGCCATCATGGAGAATAAAATACTCTAACACTGTTAATTACCGCTTTTACAGACCTAGTTTTATAAAGCCAAAGTCAAATTACATATAAAATTATGTTTTTGCTGTTTTAAAATATGCACTTCATTTAAATATTTTAGTAAAAAACAGAAGTTTTATTATTACCTTTACACACTTATTGTTAAATCTTTTAAATCAACGAATTATGGAAAGAGTAAGAGCAGCGGGTGCAAACCCCGAATTTGTAAAAAACATGGTTACAAAAGTGCGTACCTACATTAGTACCACTGAAGATTCTGGCAATCCTGAAAAAATTGCAAAATTCATTAGTAAGGAATTTGATGTTTTCGACGGAGACGAAGAAAAACATAAAGTTTTTCAGGAAAAAATCAATTCAATCGTTCAAAGGGTCATCTCCGGCGAATTCGATTGGAAAGCCTATTACGATAGGAATAAAGGATATATGAAGCATTTTCCCGGCTAAGTTCAGGCATAACATATTTTAAAACAGGATTGTTAATTACCGGAGGTGGGGCTTGTTTTTGTTATCTCAGTATTTTTATTATTGTTTTAAGCAAATTATTATCCGTCAACGCTTATTTGGTCATTCAAAATGGATGATGTTACAAGTTAATAAATAAAAGGTTCTGTTTATTAGTTCCTTTAATATTATTTCCTAACAATTGAGTTTAACATTTTTTTTGCATTTGATAATATGAATACTACCTCAGCTCTGTATAAACGGTTCGAGCGTATTTCTGCAGAATACCCTCAGGATAAATCAGTTATATATAACAATCACTTTTATACGTATTCGGAACTAAATCAAAAAGCAAATAAGTTATCCCATTTTCTTTTAAGTCTGAAAATCCGGAATTTTCCGGCTGTCGGTCTTTATCTCGCCCATGGAATGGATATTCCTTTATCGGTACTAGCTGTCCACAAAGCCGGCGCTTATTATGTACCTCTTTCCATAAATGACTCAAAAGAAAAAATAAACCAAATTTTAGAAAATTGTAATTGCAGAATTGTGATATGCAATACTGATTTTCACGATAATCCGGATGTCGAACTTATAGATTTAAGAAAACCGGAACTTTGGCAAAATTATGATTGTGCTAATCCTGATTTCCCCGTTGATAAGAACGATTTGGCCTATATCCTATATACATCAGGTACGACAGGAAAGCCAAAAGGGGTTATGGTAAATCATGGAAATCTCAGTTATTATATCGACTGGTATATTCAAAACTTATTGCCAAAACTCGAAGGCGAACTTTCTTTTACTTCTTCCTTCACCTTTGCGGCAGCAGTTACACAGCTTTATGTACCTCTTGTACAGCAAAAATCATTAACCATCCTACCCCATGAAATTTCACGCAACTCTGTTTTATTGTTCGATTGGTTCCGGCAAAACAGCAACTTCGGTTTTTATGTAGTGCCTTCTCTCTGGGAAGAACACCTCATAACGGCAAAGCGTAAAAAAGTATATCCTCCAAAATTTCTGATTTTAACCGGTGAAGCTGCAAGCAAACAACTGATCAGGGAAAGTTTTGAAGTCTTTAATCATTTGAAAATCTGGAATCTTTACGGCCCGACAGAAACCGTTGCTAATATTAGTTATTCGGAAATTCTTAAAAACCAACCTGTGACCATTGGCAAAATTATAAAAGGGTCATCGGGTCTGGTGATAGATAAGCAAATGAATAATACACACACCGGGGAATTAGTGGTTAACGGTCCCGGAGTTTCTCCCGGATATCTGAACCGGAACGAACTGAATAAAAAGCAATTTATTACTATCGGAGGGAAACGATATTACCGAACGGGAGACCGGGTAAAAATATGTCATGACGGCACCATGACATTCCTTGGAAGAAAAGACCGGCAAATAAAAATTAACGGGGTTCGTATCGAACCGGAATCCATTGAAAACGAAATTTTGTCTATCGATGGAATACGAAAATCTTTGGTATTATCAGTTAATAATCAAGGGATTGGTAAAAAACTAACAGCTTTTGTCCAAACCAGTAAAAATGCTAGTGAAAGTGAATTGAATAAAAAAATATTAGAAAAACTACCGCTGGATAAGGTTGTTTTTGTTGATAATTTCCCTCAGCTTTCAAACGGAAAAACAGATATTAAAAAGCTTATTAGCAAATACGAAAACACGGAAGAAAAGAGTAAAAAGAGAAGTAAAACGATAACGGCTTTGCTATTAAAAACTATTAATGAATTATTAAACATCAAAATATCTGAAGACGATAATTTTTTTGAATCGGGACTCAGTTCCATGGTACAAATACGCTTTATCAACAGACTAAACCTATTATTTGAATATCAGTTTCAAATGAAAGAGATATATCAAAATCCTTCAGTGAGATATTTAGCATATTATATTGAAACCAAGAAAATTACACTAAAACGTCAAGTTGCTCAAATTAAAAACACTTTTCCGGACAAGGGATTATCCATCAACCAGAAAACCTTATGGATAGCTCATCAAACAAAGAAAGTAGGTCACAGCTATAATATTATTTTCAGCATAGAAATGAAAAGCACTAAGCTGAACTTTGATAAAATACAAAATGCCATTTACAAAATCACGGATGAAAACGATATGCTTCGTTCACGTTTTGCAGAAAAGAACGGAAAAGTACAGCGCCTTATCCTTAAATCATATTCACCGGATATATTATCTATCAAGATTGATTCAATAAATGAAAAATATGAAATAATAGAATCATTAAACACCAATCTTCTTGAAGAACAAGATAAAACACCCGTAAGATATGCCATATTGCATTATAATTCGGGGACATACGAACTAATTGTGATTATAAATCATCTGCTTTTCGATGGAAATTCCATTAATATTTTTACCAGAAAACTGATTAAATCCCTTGACAAGGAAAGTAGTCCGGAACCGGAAAACACATTCACTTACGATGAATATGTTGTTGAACAAAATGAAAAAATCAAAAATGGTGTTTTTAATGAAGGAATAAATTACCAGGTTAACCGATTAAAATCAAACTCGTATTTTCTTAATCTCCCGACGGACTTTCCAAGACCTAAAAATCAAAGTTTTGATGGAGATACATTTTTTGTTGAAATAAGCGAAACTAATAAACAAAACTGGATTACTTTCAGTAAAAAAAATCATCTTTCTCTTTTTCAGTTTTTAATAAGCGGCTTTTCCATGCTGCTTCATCAGTACAGCCATCAGGAAGACTTGCTTGTTTCATTTCCATATAGCGGAAGAAATAATCTGTACATGGAAAAAACCATCGGTTACTTTGTCAACGTCATTGTTTTCAGATCTACTGTTAAACCAAACGACACGCTTTTAGATTACATCATCAGGTGTAAA
>Ga0256913_10000942_pt1 | contig 15098 bp, 17 predicted proteins | sample Axial_MatmetaG_FD_185970 | JGI IMG/M metagenome (GOLD analysis project Ga0256913, IMG submission 185970) | Deep-sea worm associated microbial mat communities from Axial Seamount, Juan de Fuca Ridge, Pacific Ocean - Axial_Mat | ecosystem: Environmental > Aquatic > Marine > Oceanic > Microbial...
CGATATTATTACCCATACCAAGTTGTCCATAATAATTATATCCAAATGATTTAACAGTTCCATCTTCAAATAATATAAATGTATATTGATATCCACAACTAACTTTTTTCACATTAGTAAATGGAGGTGTTTGAATAACACCGCCATAATTATTAGTATCGCCCATACCAAGACCGCCATAAAAATTACTTCCAAACGATTTAACAGTTCCATCATTAAATAATATAAATGTATGATATTCTCCACAACTTACATCTTTAACGTTAGTAAATGAAGGTGTTTGAATAGCGCCATTATAATTAGTATTATTGCCCATGCCAAGTTCTCCGCCATCATTACTTCCAAATGATTTAACAGTTCCATCTTCAAATAATATAAAAGTATGACTATTACCACATCTAACAGATTTAACATTAGTAAATGGAGGCGTTTGAATAGCTCCGTTATAATCAGTTGTATTACCTGTGCCAAGCTGTCCCTCTTCATTACTTCCAAATGATTTAACAGTTCCATCTTCAAATAATATAAATGTATGTTGCCATCCACAACAAACTTCTTTCACATTAGTAAATGGAGGTGTTTGAATAGCGCCAGCATAATAAGTAGTATTGCCCATACCAAGTTGTCCACTGTTATTATTTCCAACTGATTTAACAGTTCCATCTTCAAATAATATGAAAACATGGTTAGAACCGCTTTGAATTTGTTTTACATTAGTAAATGGAGGTATTTGAATAACACCGTTATAATCAATAGTATTTTCCACGCCAAGTTCACCACTAAAATTACTTCCAAATGATCTAACATATCTATTATCATTATTATATAATAATATGAATGTATGATAACGACTACAACTAATTGATTTAACATTAGTAAATGAAGGTGTTTGAATAGCTCCTTGGTAATTAATTTTACTACTCATTCCAAGTTCTCCATTATCATTATTCCCAAATGATTTAACTGTTCCATCATTAAATAATATAAATGTATATTGATATCCACAACTAACTTCTTTCACATTAGTAAATGAAGGTGTTTGAATAGCACCGTTATAATCAGTTGTATTGCCCATACCAAGTTGTCCACCATCATTACGTCCAAATGATTTAACAGTTCCATCATTAAATAATATAAATGTATGATAATATCCACAACTAACTTCTTTCACATTAGTAAATGAAGGTGTTTGAATAGCTCCATTATAATCAGTTGTATTGCCCATACCAAGTTGTCCATGATTATTATCTCCAAATGATTTAACTGTTCCATCATTAAATAATATAAATGTATGATATTTTCCACAACTTACATCTTTAACGTTAGTAAATGAAGGTGTTTGAATAGCTCCATTATAATCAGTTTTATTACCCATACCAAGTTGTCCATAATAATTATATCCAAATGATTTAACTGTTCCATCATTAAATAATATAAATGTATGACTATTACCACAACTAACTGATTTAACATTAGTAAATGAAGGTGTTTGAATTGCTCCGTTATAATCAGTCGTATTACCCATTCCAAGTTCTCCATTATCATTATATCCAAATGATTTAACTATTCCATCTTCAAATAATATAAATGTATAGTTAAAACCACATATAACATCTTTAACATTAGTAAATGAAGGTGTTTGAATAGCTCCATAATAATCCGTAGTGCTACCCATACCAAGTTGTCCACTGTTATTATTCCCAAATGATTTAACTGTTCCATTATTAAATAATATAAATGTATGATAATAACCTGAAGATATTTTTTTAACATTAGTAAATGAAGGCATTTGAATAGCTCCGTTATAATTAGTCGTATTACCCATGCCAAGTATTCCATACGCGTTACTTCCAAACGATCTAATACATCTATAATCAACATAATAATTATCTATTGTAATGCTAAATATTAAACTACCTTGTCCATCATACCAAATAGTATAGTCATTTCCATTTACAGTTTGTAACCATGATTCATTTTTAAATGAAAATTCGTGTTCATTTAATCCACCAATGTCCCAAACAAATTTTCCATTTATATTTCCTACAATAAAATCTTCATCTTCTATCGTAACAATTGTTGTAGTGCCGGGATCTCCTGTATATTCAACAACAACGTTGTTATATGTTGGATCAACTATAATAGTTCCATTTGGTCCTTCAACTAAATATTCATATGCAACCAGGTAAATAAAATCTATTTCATCAGTAGAATCTAACATATACTTACTAGAATTCCAGTATAAAAAATCACCTTTTTGTTCTTGTCCTAATTCTCTTGCAGTTACACCTTCGTCATTTGAAAAATAACAGTCTTGTCCTGGTCCAACATTTACATTAACACCATTAACTGTTACACGAACATTAGTAATATTAAATTCTATAATTGCGTCTTCGCATGCTTTGTCTCCAGCAGTAGCGTTTAAAGCCTGCATGTTTCTATTTAATTTGTTATACCTAATATTAGATACTTGATCATCAATTACAGAGTCGACGTATTCTTTATTAGTTATATCTGTATCGTGAATAACTGAGTCAGTTGTAATATTCAATTTTTCTTGTGATATTGTATTATCAACAAGTTGTTTTCCTTTAATTGGCATTCGTATTTATAGTTTTTTTTTATATATTAAAACTTTGTTAATAAAATGTATATAAATACTATGAAAATTTTAACAATTGGTGATATACATGGTTTAACAACTTGGAAAGAAGTTGATCCCAACAAATATGATAAAATTATATTTGTTGGTGATTATGTTGATTCGTATGACGTAAGTAATATAACTATATTAAAAAATTTAAATAATATTATAGATTTTAAAAAACAATATTCAAATAAAGTTATATTATTATACGGAAATCATGATATACAATATCTATATGATGAAGAACCACGTTATAAATGTAGTGGTTATAGATATTTAATGTCTTATGATCTTAAAAAAGTTTTTAATGAAAATAAAGATTTGTTTTTATACGCATACCAAATTGATAATATCATATGGACACACGCAGGAATAACTGGATTTTGGGCTAAGGAAATATTAAAGGACGTTGATAAATATGAATATGCAAATAAAATAAATGAATTAGCTCAAGAAAAGAAAACTTTAAATGATATTATGTTAGTTGGTCGTTCAAGAGGTGGATTTGCATTAACCGGTGGACCATTATGGGCAGATTTTAATAGAGATGTAAAAGATGATCCTGTAACTGGATTAATTCAAATATTTGGTCACACTGAAATTGAAAAAATTACAGTTATAGAAGGATATAATTATGAGTTAATAAATGTTGATACTTTACAATCAAGTGGTGAAATGTATGAACGAGAATTTGAATTTGTAGAAGAATAATCACTTTTTATTTTTAATAAAATTATTAAAATCTTGTATTACTTCACTATCTTGTGTAGATAATGTTCCAAATTGATTAAATAACTCAACAATATTTTTTAATATTTCATTTAATATTTCAATAGAATTAACTTTAAATTCATATGTTTCATTAGGTGAATTTAAGGTAATATCACCAAATTTATTTTGTTTATTTATTCTATTAAATTTATATTGTTTACAAAATTGACGAACTATATCGCGTTCTCTTGAACCAATTTCTAATTCAGTTGTATTGAATAATTCATCAATTATATTTACATCAACTAAATCAACTTTAGTATCTAACATAACACTTAATTCATATGAAGGTACTTCAGTTTCATCTTCTGTATGTAAAATTTCATAATTATCTATAACAATAACAAATTTAGCATCTACATCTAATAAAATAGCATGCATAAATTCATCAGATTTAGAATTTAATAACTGTGTTAATGTTGGAAGTTCAACACTTTCAGAATATGTTGAATCTAATGTTTTTGCAACAAATTGATTATTTTCAGGATTAAAATCTACATCTAATTGTAATTCATCTAAAAATTTTTCATAAAATTTATTAATATCCAACATTATAAAATATATTATTTTTAATTATATATTAAAATAAACTTTTATAATGTTTATTTTTTATTAATTCAACTAACACATTGCCATGACAATATTGCCCAGGTTTACAGACACACCCCAGAACTTTGCCTTCTAATTCATCTAATGAGTTAAGTAGTTCAGGCTGTTGAAGTATCCAGGACCTATACTTTTCAACTGCTTCTTTACGTGTTTTAACTTTATATGGTGCAGTTGAATTTTCTAAATGACTAAAAGGATTACCCCATTTTGTAGGTCTTGTAATTAAAACATCATAATTATCGGTATCTTTTATACAAACAACTTTTGTTTCTTTATTCATCATATAAATCTTCTATTGTTTCTATATTTGTTATAGGTTTAGCCTTAAGTGGATCAAGTGGAAGTTCCTTTAATACTTTTAAAATTTCTACATGTATAAATTGTTCATAAAATATTCCAAAAAAATCTTTATCTTTTTCATCTATTGAGATTATTGCATATGAATAATCTGTATCAGTAATTAAATGATAAACTTTAAATTTTTCATCTCTAAATGATGCTAATGGAATAATATGTCTTTGTATCCAATGATTTATTGAAATATCAAATGGATTATATGTTTCTACACGTTTTAATTTCATAAAAAAATTTTTATTTTTAACGTAAAAATAATATATTTGTATTATATAATAAAATTATTTATAATAAAGTTTTAAAATATGACTGTAAAAGAATCACTAAAAAATAGTTTATTACTATATCCAAGTATACATCAAAATAAATGGGCTGTTTATCATCATTGGTTTGCTATAAATGGAAATGGATACGAATGGAAAAATGGAGAGTTAGTTGATATGTATGATAATAATAGTATAACAATGCTTCAAGCTATAAATAAACATATTAAATACAGAACCAAAGATATGTTTAAAAATAGATTTTTATTTCTGTATAATATAAGTACATTAGTATATGATATAGTAACAACGCTTAAACTTAAAAAAAGAATATCTGATTTTACACAAACAGAGGAATTATATCCATTATGTGAATATGCAAAAATATTAAATATTCCAAATGATATAAAACCAGATTGGCTTGAAGCTGTTAAAGAATTTTACGATTATTTAATTGAAAATTATAATAATTTTTCAGAAAATGATAAATTTTATATAGATAAAATACAAATACCAAATATATAAGGTATGAATTACGAAAAATTTATATTTATAATAGGATTACATAGAAGTGGAACATCTTTTTTACATGATGTATTTAGAACGCAATCTAATATAACAGGTGTAAAATTTGCAAGTTCATTTAAATATAATGAAGGACAGTATTTACAAGATATATTACCAAAAGATCCACAATTAGGTGGAATGGGAGGATTTGCATTTAACAAATTATCACATATGACTGAAAAATCAGAAATATTAAAATTAATAAAGGTTGAAGATATATTTAATCAATGGGCTAAACATTGGCAACAACCAACAACTAATATATTTGTTGAAAAGTCCCCAGTTAATATAACAAGAACAAGATTATTACAAACATTATTTCATGATTCATATTTTGTTGTAATTTTACGGCATCCAATTATTCAAACATTATCTAATAAAAAATTTGCATCTAATTCTAAATATTCAATTGAACAATTTATTGATCATTGGTTTAAAGCGCATGAAATATTATTTAATGATTTAAAATATATCAACAATAAAATAATATTTACATATGAAGAATTAATGAATAATTTTAATGAAATAATTAATAATATTGAAATTTTTTTAAATATTAAATTTGATAAAAAAGATTTTTTATTAAACAACGCTAATAAAAAATATCACAATGAATTAGAAAAATATTTAACATACGAATCATTATGTAATAAATATGGTTACAGTGTTGAAAATCCAAATCAATATTACAGCATTAACGATTTAAAACAATTATTATGAATATAAAAGAATTTAAAAATATATTAAATAAATTATCAAACGATTTTGATAATGATGATGCAACAATATTAGTTGATAATGTTAAATATAATTTAAATGATATTGTAATATCTAAAAATGATATTATGTTCACAGTTGAAGAAACTCCAACTATTGTAGAACGTCCAAAATCAGTTGACACAATATTTGATGAAGAATCATTGTCTGCACTTATTATGACGGGCTATAATGAAAATTTATTATTACATACAGTAAAAGCAATAAAAACTGTAACTGGTTTAGGTTTAAAAGACTCTAAACATTTAATGGACACGTTAAAAGACGATAAAAAACCAATTATAATTGCAACTGGTAAATCACACGAAGAATATGAAGAAATTAAAAAACAATTTCCAGATGGAACTACATTTGAGGAATCATAAGAAAATAAAATCAGTTTTAAAAGTTTTAATATAAATACTACAATACAATTTGGTTATTATATAACACATTATTAAAAATTTATTTCTTTTGAATAATTTAAATATATAAAATGATTTTTAAATTTACTATATACAAATTCTTGCATTTTATAATTATTTTTATAATAATCTATATATGATAAATTTACGTATTTTCTTAAATGCTGCAATTTTGTAAATTCAATATTTAATATTTAATATTTTAAATAATTTTTTAATATCATTTTCGTAATTTTTATAATATCAGCATCAATTTTATTAGACTAATCATGGTATTTATCTAATAAATATGCTTTAGACTTGTGTCATCTACTTTACGTGAACGTATCCATATAACTTTTTTATCATATTTCATAAAATTACTTATTAATAATATTTTAAAAATTGATTTTGTTGTTGTTCAATATATTTATTAAATTCTTTTCTAGGCATTTTTCTTATTTTTCTTAAATATTCTTTTTTATCTTTTTTATTAACAACAGGTGTATTCTTAGGATGATACATATGATATATTTTGTTATTGGTTCTAGTTATTCCTAACAACTTCTTAGATTTTATATAAAATGCATTGTCTTCACCACCCCAACCAATAAAATTTTCGTCATTTCCACCAATTTTATAATACGAAACTCTTGAAATAAAACGTGCTCCACCAACAGTTAAAAATGGAATTACAGATGATACATTATAATATAATACATGTTTTGTTATTAAGTCATTAGTTATATTTTCGTTTAACATAATTACATTTGTATCATATAATATTACTAATCTATTTTCATTTTTTATTTTTTTAATATCATTTAATACAGTTTGTTCAATGTAAATATCTGCGTCTAATAATATTAAATAATCTGCATTGCTATGTATCACACCATAATTAAAACATTTAGATAATGAAAAATGCTCAACGTCATTTTTAAAATAAACGTGTTTAATATCATTTTCAATTTCATTTAATTCTGTATTTGTATCTTGTTCAACTAATATTATATTAAAATCATTTTTAATATAATATTTTAATAAAAATTTTAAATTTTTTAGTCTATAGTTATTAACATTTTTAAATGGCATTATTATATCGATCATAATTATGTGCTCATAAATTTATATTATTTATTTTAATTCCAAGTTTTCTAATAGCATACTCACTATATTCATATAATGTTGGTATGTTATATTTTTTCATATCATATAATGTATAAAACAATTCCATTATACCTGATTTACCATAAATTAATTTAATATCATATTTCTCATCATTAATAAAAAATATTTCATTTAAACTTGAATGTAAACATTCTTCAACATTAATGTAATCATTTATATCAACATTCAATATTTTAACATTATCAACGTGAACAATAATATTATAATCATGAAAATTAGTATTTAATTCAATATCACTATATAACATTTTATTAATAAAAAGAATATTTTCAATATTTAAATCTAATTTATATAAATTTTCATTAAATCCAGGTATTACATTAGATTTAAATTCTAATTCTGGTAAATATTTTATAACATTATATCGATATTTATCTTTTATTGAATAATACTTAAGTTCAGTTTTATAATCAACAACATTTATTAAAACATCTGTGCTATAATATTTTTTTCTTAAAATTTTTAAAGATATTTTATCTTTATTAATATCATAATAAATAGTCCACAATAAATCTAAAACATCACTTTTTATATTATCACTTACATCTAATATATCTAAATATTTAGTAGTTGGAATTAAGTAATTTTTAATATAATCTTTATAAATATCTTTTTTTGCAATTACTGAATTATCATATATTCTTAATTTAGGTTTAATATTTTCAGGTAATTTTAAATATTTTAATAATTTTATTATTATATCATATAAATATGTACCATTTAAATCATTAAATACGCTATATTTTTTATTTTTAAATAATGGTGATATGTACATATCATAATCATTTGTTATAGCATCTTCATTTAATTCAAATTTATGTGTATTTTTTATATCATATTTGAAAATTCCAATATAATCTGATTTTAATTGACGTTTAGAATATAAATTTAAACATACATCATATACATTATTATAAAATATTTTTTTAGATATATCATACAATAAATTACATTGATTATCATTTTCACACACTTGATATATTGTTAATGTCATAACAAATTGTTTTTATTATATATGTTAATTGAAATAGTTTGTTTAATTATTTTATAACTCTAACTTTAGTTTGTATTAAATTCATATAATCTTCAACATTTTTTTGAAATGTTTTAGTAATATCATAATTATAAAATGATTCAAAAAATTGTAAAAAGCTATTCATATTGTCATTATTACCAAACCAATATTTATTTTTATAAAAATATAATGATTTTAAATCTATTTTATCAAATGATAATAATTTATGATTTAATATATCATATGAATCAGAATAAACAATTAAATCATATTCTACAGTATTAAATTCCAAAGTTTCAACTAAATAATATAAAAATCTTAACATATATAATTGTTTATAAATTGGATTACGTAAATTTAATATTAAATCAACATAATTTTCTTTAATAAATAAATTATAATCATTTTCATTAAAAATTTTAATAATTTTAATATTACTTAAAAACAAATGTCCATATTCTAACATAATTTTATCATATAATTCATCATTTAATTCATCATTTAATGTAAATATAATATAATCAAAATGCTCTGTATATAATTTTAAATTATTTAAAATATCTGTGTATGATCTAATAATTTGTAAATATAAAATATTACTTGATTTATTTAAATTTTTATAAATAACTGTTTCGTCTTTTTCAATATTGTAAAATTCCATAAGTTTATATTTTTTATTTAATTTACGAATTTTATTATTAATTACGTCTTTTTTATTATATATCATATAATAATTTTTACCGTAATTTTTTCGTAAACCTGCTATTTGCATTTTATTATTTTCACTATGTGTGTGCAATATAAAATACTTTTTTTTAAGTACATCTGCTGAAAATAGATTATATTTTGTAAAACTATATTTCCATAAAATATAATTTAATGACAATTGATCGCGTTTAGAATAATTTAAAACTTCATTCCACCAATATTCTGATATTTTTTTAAGTTCTTTAGTATGTTTACGTATAATAATGTTAGTTTGTATTAAACCATTTAATCTTGGATAATTTTCATTTAATAATTTATCTTTTTGTTTATAAATTATTTCTGGATCATCTTTATCATATTCTATACATGCGTTTACTTCTTGATATATACAATTTCTATCAGGATGCATCATAAATGCAGCATCACTATTTTCATTTAAATAATCTTTTATAAATAAATCTAAATTATAATTAATTTGAATATTTGAATCTATCCAAGTACTTAAATCATAATCTTTTAAATAATTTTGATATAATATTTTAACATTTCTAGCATTTCTAGTATTATCATAATTTAATTCTACATATTGAATATTCCATTTATCAGATTTTAATTCTTTATTATCAGTAAAGCAAATATAATCCCATTGTGGCGTAATATATTTAGGTTCTAATATATTATCATAATTTCCAAATATTGCAGTATAAATAGCTTTTTTCATATTATTATATTTCAACACTATCGATTTTTTTTAATATATCTTTATAATTATCATCAAAATAATTATAAATTTTATTAAATATTTCACTTTTTTTAAATTTATAATAATTTTTTAACATTAATTCGGTTATTCCCCACCCAACTTTATTATTTATTTTATCATATAAAACATTTTCTCTATTTAAACTTGTATGAATTCCTAAAATTGGTCTTTTATAATTAAATTTAGAATTAACCGGCAATTTTAAATTAGATTTTTTAACTAAATAATATAACAGTTCTTCATCACTTTTAATTGGATAATAAATGCTTGATGGATTATTTTTATATTGTAAAATAATTTTAGAAATTTCATTATAATATTTAAATGTATCAACAAACATACATCCAGTTAAACGATTAGAATTTTTTCTAATAATATTATTATATGATAAATCATGTTGTAATAATATATTTTTTTGTATATTAATAAATCTGGGCATTAAATATAATATATCTATATCACAAATATATGTATAATTACTTATAATAGAAGGTGTTTCTAAAAATCTAACAATTGAACCAGTATATTTAAAATTTAATTTTTTATAATAATTTGATATATTTTTAAAAATAAAACGATTTTCATAATATTTGTTTAATATATCAATTGCGTTAATATTATTGTTTATAAATTCATTTTTATTATTTAAATATATTTCACAATAACTATTCTTTATATGATATAAAATAGAAGTTAAAAATGGTAAAATAAATATATCATATTTTTTATTATCTGACGCTGCTAAAAATGTTACACTTTCATTCATTTTACCTTATATATATCATTTATCACTAATAATATTTTTTTTAATTTATTAGTATGATTAATTAATTGTTCATTATTATATTTTTTTATTTTTAAATAATATATTTTATTTAATTCCAATGTATATTTATTTTCTTCTTTGTATGCTTCTGATATATGAAATAAATGATAAAAATTACCATTATATCTATTTATTTTATACTTTTTATTACACCTATAATAAAAATCAAAATCTTCAAACCCATAACCTTTATAATTTATATCTAAACCTCCACAATTAAAATAAGTATTTTTATTTATTAACATTGCGCCACCAACACTTAAAATAGACACTTTAGATAATTTATGTTTATTAATGTTTTCAATATTTATTTTTTTATCATTTAAAATTTTATAAGTTTGTTGTTTATTTAATCTAAACAATTTTTTATTATATGGTATTAATATAACGTTATTATTAGTATAATTATCAATATTATTTAAAAATTTTTTTTCTAATATTATATCATTATCTATTAATAATAAGTATTCTGAACTACTATTAACATAACCAATATTTAAACATAATGATCTGTTAAATGAGTCATTACACGTAAATTGCACATGTTTAATATAATTAAATTCTTTTAAATCTGTTTTTGTATCTTGTTCAACAACAATTATATTAGAATCTTTAATATTTTTATGATAAAAATCAATAATATATTTTAAATTTAATTCTCTTTCAATAGAATTATTCATATGAGGTATTATAACATCAATCACTATATTAAATGTTCTATATTTTTTCTATTATTATTTCTATACCAATGATAAACATATACACCTTCCATTTTATAAACTTTAATATTATTATTCCTACATTTAAGATGTAAATCATTATCTATTGCTAACATACCAGTTTCTTTAAATCCATCTATTTTTTTCCAAACTTCTTTTTTAATTAAAAATAAAACACCACTTAATAAATTATCATCTTTAAATGTTACATCTTCGCACAAATCATAATATTTATTTTGAATTATTTTACCAATTTCACGGTGATAATCCATAGTGTTAATTGTATCATCAATTATATCAACCTTTTGCCACGTACAACCTATTCTATTTGTAACACCAACAAAAACGCCAGCATCTAAATATTTAGATATAATATCTTCTAATTGATTTCCAAAATTAGTTGTTGTAAATACTGCATCACCATCTAAAAAACACGCCCAATCATTGTCATTTGGTAAAATAGACATAAAATTATTATAATAAACACCAATGTTTTTATTTGAATTATATGGAATTGAATAATATATCATAATAATTTAATTTATAAAATATTCTCGTTTTGAACTAGCGTATTTTTTTAAATCATCTATATTCATATTTTTAATAATATTAATGTGTTTTTTTATATCATTGCGCATATTATCATCTACATTAACAGATTCATGATATAAATGATATATCGAATTATTTAATCTTTTTACACCAACAATGCGTTCACACTTATAAAAAAACGCAGTATCTTCACCGCCCCAGCCAACAAATAATTCATTATCAAATCCACCTACCATATAATAAGATTTTCTGCTTATTAAAATAACTCCACCACCAAATGTAAAAACAGACCTTTTTGTTCCATCTAATAATATTTCTGCATTTATAAATATATTTGTTTCAGCTTCATTTAAATTTACAATCGGTTTATTAAATGGATACATAACATATTTATAATTAAAATATTTTCTAATATTTAATAGCACTTCTTTTTCAATAATAATATCACTATCTAACAACATTAAAAATTTTGAATAACTATGTTTAACACCATAATTTAAACAATATGATTTATTAAAATCAGTTTGTAATTGTATTTTATAATGTGTTATAAAATCAAAATCTGATAAATCAGTTTCTGTATCTTGTTCAATTACATATATATTGCAATTTGTCACATATTTATTATAATATGTTAATATAAATTTTAAATTACGTTCTCTATAATGATCAATATTAATAAAAGGTATTATTATATCGATTTTAAAATTATTTTCCATAATATATTATTTTTTTTAAATATAAACTACTTTAATAATATTATATTTATTATTCACTATTTTATTGTACACATTTGCACGTCCAAATCTCATATTATAGTATATTTTATTTGAAACATGATCATGAATTACGTATATATCATGAGAATATCCAACTTTTAAATTATTTTGTTTAGCACGTATAAAAAAATCAACATGTTCTCCAGCACTCTTTAACTCTTCATCCCATAAATTATTTTCTTTAATTTTATTAACTTTTGCTATAAAAAATTGTGGAATAAAATCACATATCACAACTTCATTTTCTATATTTTTAAGCGGATATAAATATAGCATATAATGTTTAAATAAAAATGTTCTACCTATTGAATCTAATTTATAAGTATTTTTATATCTACCGCCTAATATATCTAAATTGTATTCAATGAGCAATTTTTTCATTTGTTCTATATTTGTATTCTCGTCAAATATAAAATCATCATCCAAAGTAATAAAATAATCAGTTTTAACTTTTTTAACTAAAAAATTGCGTCCAGCAGATATTCCAACATCATAAGGTAAATGATAATATTTTAAATTATTGTATTTTTTAAAAAAATCTTCATGATTAACTTTACTATCATCTGCAATCAATATTAAATAATCATCATTATAAAATTTTTTAATTGAATCAACCAACCTAACAACAATTTCAAAACGTTCAAATGTTTTAATACATAATGTAATATTTTTTTCAATGTTTATCATAAATTTATATATTATTAATAAACGTTTTCATTGCAATTTTAAAATTTAAAGTTTTATTGATTTAAATAAATATTTTTTCTTATATTTGTTTCACATATTGGATTACTAAACTCTAAATATTCTAACATTTCACAAACCATCAATTTATCATTTAAGTCTTCTGTTTTAAATATTTTTATTTTATTAGAATATTTTTTCATTTTTTCATTTAATATTTTATAATATTCATCATAATATTTTGAAATTGCATCATATTTACTAATATTATCGTATTTTGGAAATGCTATATCCCATTCTCGTTTAATATTATTATGATTTACCCAACTATTATATATACCAGATCTTTTAAAAAAACTATTAACAGTGTGTTCTTTATTTCTTTTTAATGCTATAATTTTAATGTCTATACTATTATAATAATTTTTAAATATAAAATCTATATAATTTAACCAATAAAATGCCACATCTCCAATATATGTTTCTTTTCTAGTTAAAATAGATTCAATACATTCTGTTGCTAAATTATAATTTGGCTCCCATGGAAGAACAATAGCGTTATTTGTGCGCATTTCGTGTGTAAAATTAGAATCATGTTGTATATTTAACAATTTTACTAATGATGTTGTTCCACACCGTCCTGTTCCAAGTCCAATTATTAATTTTTTCATATATTTATATATTAAACATACTCACATTTTGTTAAACATTTTTTTATTATTATAAAAAAATGTATAAAATTCTAAATCTTCTTTATAAAGAATTTGTAAATTTTTAATTGCGTCATCACTCAAATATTTAGAATATTTATTAGGTGTTTTATGTGAATTTATATCATCAGTTGGTAATTTTAAATTAGAATCAAGTTTTAATATTTTTATTATATTATTAAAATCTTCATTTAAAGTATCTAAAAAACCAACATATAAAATATGTTCTTTATTATTAATTACATAATCAATACAATTTAACCAGTATGACAAATTTTTAAAATGTATTCTTTGTTGTAATCTATTTATTAAATTAAAATTAAATTTATTTACATATAAATTTTCTGCTAAATCATTTGGTGTATTATAAGTATTATATAACTTTTCTTCAAATGCAGTCCACGTTGTATTATATCTTGGTTGTCCTTTTCGTAATCTACTATTAAATGCACTAATAAAACGTTCTATTGGATCACGTAATATAAAAATCCCATATGAATTAGAATTTACTACATCTACTAATGTGTAATCGTGAGTTTTCAATAAAATATTATAATTTTTATTTTTATTCTTTAACACATGTTTTATTGCTGTTCCACCAGTTTTAGGTATATGTAAAAAGTTTACTGTTTTCATATATAATTACATTATTTTTATTATATTTATATTATATTCTTTTAAAGTTGATTCAACTATTTCAGTAAAAGACATAAATGGTTCATATCTTAAATTATCATAAATAGTTAAAAATTTTTCCATTGTTTCGTACTTACCAAACCA
>Ga0256913_10000943_pt1 | contig 15090 bp, 10 predicted proteins | sample Axial_MatmetaG_FD_185970 | JGI IMG/M metagenome (GOLD analysis project Ga0256913, IMG submission 185970) | Deep-sea worm associated microbial mat communities from Axial Seamount, Juan de Fuca Ridge, Pacific Ocean - Axial_Mat | ecosystem: Environmental > Aquatic > Marine > Oceanic > Microbial...
CCCACGGTTATGAAGAATTCGGGAATTGAGGGTATTTTAACGTGCGGGAACGCGACACCCATCCCCAAGCCGGTGGACATTATCGCCTCCCTTTGGAAAACCGCTTCCAAGAACACGTCGGAGTCCTCTACCGCCCCGCGCGACAATCCGCACAGGCCGCGTAGCACCTCCTCTTTTTCCGCTTTTTCCCAAAACGCCACCCTTGCGGAGGACACGTAATCGGACACATGGATAACAGGCATTTCCAATTCCTCGTTTGTTTTTCCAATGTTTTCCACGGCACCAAGCCGTCTAGAAGTGTCAAGTTAATGGCGGCTTCGGGAATTGCAACGCTCGCGCGTGGGGATGCGCGGTCAACAGATCCTCGGCAACAATTCACCAGCGGGAGGCAACACCAGTCTCTTCCCCCCGGATACGGTGTTCAGCGAAACCGTTTCGGGTTCGTCCGTCACGACGCCTATTATCGCCGCGCCGTTTCCTCCCCGCGCTGATTTCCATGCCGCCAAGAGGTCTTCCGCCGCGTCGGCCGCGCAAACCGCGAGGACGCGCCCTTCGCACGCCACGTTGAGAATGTCCAGCCCAAGGATTTCCGCGACTCCCGCGGTTTTTCTCGAGACGGGTATGGCGGCCTCGTTCAGAAGTATTCCGACATCAGTGTTGGCGACGATTTCGTTCGTGACCGCCGCGACGCCTCCCCGCGTGGGGTCGCGGAGGAACTTCACCGCGTCTTCGAATTCCGCGGCAGCTTCGACTAGTGGCCAGACCGAAGCGGAGTCGCTTTCCGGACCGTTTTCGATGGGGAGTTTTTCCCTAGCCGCCAAGACGGCCATCCCATGGTCGCCGATCGTGCCGCTCGCAAGGACAGCGTCCCCTTTGGCTACACGTTGTTTTCCGAGATTCAACGCCGGTGTTTTCAGCCCGATTCCAGCCGTGTTGAGGTATATTTGGTCGCATTGCCCCTTGCCAACAACCTTGGTGTCGCCAGTGGCGATTTCGACACCGCATTCCCGGGCCGCTTCGGCTACGGAATCAAGTACTTTCCGAAGGGTTCGCATGGGGAATCCCTCTTCGATGATGAGAGCGAGCGAGATGAAAAGAGGTTTGCCCCCGGCTACCGAGACGTCGTTGACGGTGCCGTAGACGGATAGGCTGCCGATATCCCCTCCCGGGAAGAACAGAGGTTGCACGACATGGCTGTCCGTGGAGAACAGCAAATCGGCTCCTCCGAGATTGAGTGGCGACGCGTCGGGAAGACCCGACAACGCGTCTCCCGCGAATCGGGATACGATCTCACGGTCTATCAATTCCGCGGCGTCCGCGCCGCCTCCGCCATGCGCCAGCGTTATTTTCTCATTGTCGGACATATAATGGTGTTCCCGGAAAACAGAGGTTTCAAGACACGCACCCCAAACCATACTCCGGCAAGGCGTCGGTGCAACCGCGGAAACCGCGGCTCCAATCGGGGTTTGCCGAAAAAATCGGAAACGTTCAGGACATCAGGGAATAAGCCGAAAACGCGCTCGGATCTTCCACTCCCAACTCGCCATCGGGCTTTTTCTTCTTCTTTCCTCACCTAAAACCCGTATTTTAGCATTCAAGGCGTCCAACAGTTTTTCAGAAAGCCTCGATTGTCTTTATTCGGGTGGCGACGACCCCAGCTTTCCGCGTATTTCGCGCAGAGAGGGGGCGGTGGCTATGAAATCGCGCCAGTCGTCGTCCATTTCCAAAACCGACGCCACGGGGCGCCGAGGTTTTCCCTTTCCAGTGGGAAGGAGGCGCTGGGAGACTACGCAGGAGACGGCGGCGGCTATGAGAAACGGCTCGAAGCCCTGGTGGAGGAGGCGGGCGAAGACGGAAGGAATGTCGCCCGCGTGGTAGGTGGTGATGACGCGGTGGCCCGTAAGCGCGGCGTCGAGGACGACGCGGACGACCTCTTTGTCGCGCATCTCGCCGACTACGAGGGTTTTCACGTCTTGTCTCAAAGCCGCCCGGAGAGCGTCGGCGTAGCTCCAGTCCTTGCTGATGGAGGATTGCGAAACACCCTCCATAGCCCGTTCGACGGGGTCCTCTATGGTGATTATCGACGCCGGGTCCCGTTCCGTCTCCACGAGAAGCCTCAACATAGCGTAGATGGTGGTTGTTTTTCCGCTTCCAGTGGGACCGGTGAGAACGCAAAGTCCTTCCGGGCGTTCCGCCGCGCGGCGCAGGGACGCTTCGACATCCCTGGCGAAACCGAGTTCATCCAAGGGGGTGGGGAGGGTGGAGCCTCGTGATATCCTTATGGCGACGCGCTCTCCGCGTATTGTTGGCATCGTGGCGACTCTGAGTTCGGAGCCCATGCGCCCCAGGGGCGCGCGGATCATTCCGTCTTGCGCGACGCTGGTCCGGTACGCCAACAATCCGGCCAGAGCTTTGATCCTCGCCACGCATCTCTCCCCGAATTCAGAGGGAATGGACGTTGTTTCCTTTTGCACCCCCTCGATCCTGATCCTGACGCTGTAGGACGATTGCAAGGGGACGAGGTATATGTCGCTGGCGTTTTCGTCCAAGGCCATGGCGATGGCCTCGTCCACGAATCCAACCGGGTCCGTCGCTGTCATTTGTCGCTGGCTCCTAGGGTGCGGGGAATACAACTATGTCATCGGGGAATGTTAGCGTGAATTTCGTCGAATCTTCGTTCGTCCAGACCGATATTCGTCCTCCGTGCGATTCGATGACGTGTCCCACAATGGAGAGGTCGAGCCCACCGCCGCGTCCATGGTGCGCCACGTCGTTGACGTGGAAAACGGAGAACTCCTTCGGGATTTCCGTGTCTTGGATGGGGTTTCCGAACGCGGTGACGGTGAGGTTTTTTGGTTGCGCGCCGTCCTCCATTTCCATGTGTATCGCCGATTTCTTCGCCGCTAGTTTTATCGCTTTGTTAAGGAGGCACGAGAGCGCGGTCACCATTAGATTCTCGTCCACTTCCAATATCGTCTCCGGGACGTTGCCCACCACCACGTCAACTTCGCTATATTTCAACTCGGAGTCCACGCGTTCCACCGCCATGCCGATTACGCGTTTCAGTAGTATTTTATGGAGTTTCATCTCGCTCTTCCCGTCCCTCAGGTTTGAGAGGAGAATCGTCTTGTCCACGAGTTTGAGCATCTCCTCCCCGTTTTTACGGATGTGCGTGAGCGCCTCTTTCTCTGTTTTCGATAGGGCCGGGTTTTCGAGCAGTATTTTCGCGAATCCGAGGATGGAGTTCAAGGGGGTTCTAGTTTCGTGCGAGAAGACGCTTATGAGATCCGATTTTATCCGTTCCACCTCCTCCACCGATTTCAGGCGTACGAACACCTTCACCTTCGCGACGAGTTCCTCGGGGTCGAAGGGTTTCGTTATGTAATCGTCCGCCCCCGCTCGGTAGCCTTCTATCCTGTCGGAAAGCATTTGTTTGGCGGAGACGAGTATTATTTTCGTGAGTGAGAGACTTTCATCGTTCCGAAGACGTTTGCATACCTCGTAGCCGTCCATGTCCGGCATCATTATGTCGAGCAGGACGATATCCGGATGGAACGTGGCCGCGGTTTCCAATGCTTCGATTCCGGATTCGGCGGAAGCCAACTGGAATTCTCCGGCGAGTATCTCCTCGATGATTTCGATGTTGAGAGGGTCGTCGTCGACGACTAGTATGTTGGCTTTTTGTTTACGTTTTTTTCCCATTTGCCTGGCCGTTGTTTCCGTCTAGCGGCAAGGAGAAGGAGAAACACGCTCCACCGTCCTCGCGGTTTTTAGCGAATATCATTCCGCCGTGGGCGAGTATTATCTCCCTGCATATCGGGAGTCCCAGCCCGGTGCCGCCCTTGCGTTTCCCGTCGCCCACCTGTATGAACTTATCGAAAATGTTGTTGAATTCTTCTCGGGGAATTCCAGGGCCCCTGTCCATGACGGATACCTTAATGCCGCTATCGTCTTTTTCCATTTTCACTTCCACGGTGGAGTTGTCGGGAGAGAATTTCAACGCGTTGCCTATTAAATTTGAGAACACCCTCGCCATCATCTCGGTGTCGATGCGTATTGTCATGTCGCCTTCGGTGGGTAGGATCAATAATTTCGCGCCGCGCTCGTCGAACGCCGCTTTCAGCTCGTTTTCGACTTTTCTCAGCGTCAAGAGGAGGTCCGCGCGGTGGAACTTGAAATGCATGTGCCCCGATTCGAGTTTCGCTAAATCCAGGATTGAGTTGAGCATATCCATCAGGCGCTCGCCACTCGCGTTGATGTTATCGAAGTATTTAGCGACCTTGTCTGGATTCCCGGCGGGGTCGAGTTTCGCTCCGAGTCTGGCGAAACTGAGAATGCCGTGCAACGGAGTCCGCAACTCGTGGCTCACATTTTGGAAGAACGTGGTTTTCGCCGTGTCGGCGCGTCTAGCGTCCTCCAACGCGGCGGTTCTGGCCTTGATAATCGCCGCCAAGTCGGAATAGAGTTGCTTCAATCTAGTGGCCATATCGTTGAACGCCCTCGTTATGGCTCCGATCTCGGTGGAGTCCTTCGTTTTGATATGAACCTCGAAGTCCCCGGTCTCCAAGCGTTCCGTCGCTCTAATCAAATCGCCCAGCGGCTTGGATAGTTGTTTGTGGAGGAGTAGCAGAAGAACTATGAATCCACATAGGAGGGTGAGCATACCCACCGCGATGAGAAAATATCTGGACTGCGGTTTTATGGCGGGAAAACCGTTGAAATCGATGATCTTAACCACCCCCCATCCTGGTGGAACGGCCTTGTTGGCGGATATGAAAAACTTCTTTTTCGGAGCCGTTGCCGTGGTCATCTCGCCTTTTTCAGGCATGTTGAACGTCGCGGCTACAAGTTTCATCGCTATCGCCCTGTATCGTTCAGGAAGGTTGGACGCTTTGTCCGCCACTCCGGTTCCCGGAAACGACGCGAAAAGTATTTTGGCGGACGCCAAGTCGTAGACGACGCACGATTCGGGGAGGGCCTCCGTCGTGGAAATGGCTCGCGGCAAAAGGGGCTCCACCACGCTGGAGACGTCGACCACGACGAATAGCGTGCCCGCGCAGTTGTTTTTCGCCACGGGCAAGGATGCCACGGATATGAACTTACGCAGTTTCGGAACGAAACGTATCCCGCTCCAGGCGATGTCGTTGTCTCCGGGGGCCGGTGGAGATGTGGAGAGGAGGGGATTGATATTGATTGGGATGTGTTGGGGATAGGTCGTCGCTTCTCCGGAACAGGCGCGGAAACCGAAACCTTCCGATTTCCCGGCCCATTCCACGCTTCGTTCACGTAGATGGTCGTTGAGGGCGGAGCGGTTTCCATCCACTCGAGTTTTTTCGATGTCTTTAGCCATGGAGCGTAGCATGAACACCGCGAATTTGAAATTGGCGTCCCGTTCCAGGATCACGCGTCTATGGCGTTCGTGGAGTTGGCGCATAAAAGTCTTCAAACCCTGTTTCTCCGCGTTGGTCTGAATTATCCCCGACGCCAGCATGACCGTTAGGGAGAACGCCAAACCCAGAGAAAACACAAGTTTCCAGACGATCGAACGCGTGACGCTCAAGGCCATGAGGTAGACGCACGCCACGAGAAGGTCGGCCACCCATAAGGTGTGCCATAGCCACCACAAAACGCCCCAGGTTCTGGCGTCGCGCATCAAGAGTGTCATTTGAGCGAATATCATTACGACCACGGCGATGAGGAAATCGACGCGGCGTTTGCCTTTCATATATTCGTGCAGCCAAAGCAAGGAGGTGAGAAACAAGAACGCGCATGGAACGATGAGGAAAATCGTTCCGAAAAGGGTGGGCTTGCCCGAGGACGCCAGCATTCTCGGGAGAATTTGCTTCAGGGAAAAGGGGACCCAAGCCGCCAATATCGCCAGGAGAAAGGTGGGGAGGACGAGCTTGACCAAAGCGCCTCCAAGGTCGAAGTTTGTCCACCGTCTAACCAGAATCGAGAAGGAGAAACATAGCGAGCCGAGGAGGATAGAGAAAAATCTTATCCACGCCGCCGTTTCGGAGCCCGGAGAACTGAGGGCGTAGGTGAACGTCAGTATTCCCATCGCGAGGAAGCCGCACGCCATCGGGACAATGGCGTATCTAGAGGAATTTTTGGAGTGCTCGATCAGCAGGAGGAAAAGAAACACGTTCAAAAACGCCCCAGTCCATTCGAGCATAGCCATTTCGGTGGGGTTGCTCCAGCGCAATTCGCTCCAGTCGTGGGCGAAGAAATGGAGCCCAATCAAGGGGAGGAAAAGCACTATGGCCAAGAGGGAGAGAAGCGCGATGTTCTCTTTCAGACGGGAAGAGCTTTTTTCGTGCAAAGGCATAGGAACTCCCGGAAAATCGCCAAGCCATACCCACGTATTCTTTTATTCCCCGTACCCTGCGGATGGCGGAAACACGCGGGGAATAGGTTGTCAAGGTTTTGATACCACCAACGCCACGTTTGTGCCGCCGAAACCGAAACTGTTGTTCAGGGCGTGCCGCATTTCCGGGGCGGAGACGCGTTCCGTCGGCAGATTGGCCCAAGAAAGCTCGTCCTCGGGGGTTTCCAAGTTCGCCGTGGGCGACACGAACCCCTTGTCCAGCATCTGGGTGCAGAAAATGGTCTCCACCGCCCCCGTGGCGCCTATCATGTGCCCGGTTTGCGATTTAGTGCTGTTGACGAACGCGTTCCCAGCGTGGTCTCCGAGAAGCTCCTTCACCGCTCGCATCTCTACGGGATCTCCGACCGGAGTCGCCGTGCCGTGGGTGTTGATATAATCGATGTCGCGGGACGCGAGTCCGGCGTCGGCTATCGCCTCCGCCATCACGTCACGCGCCGAGTCGCTATCCGGAACCACCATGTCCGTGGCGTTGCTGTTCGCGGCGATTCCCGATACCCGCGCGATTTGACGGGCTCCCCGTCCCTCCGCGTGCTCGTTCGACTCCAGAACCAAAATCCCCGCGCCCTCCGCTAGCACGAACCCATCGCGTTCCTTGTCGAAGGGGCGGCTCGCCCTTTCAGGGGTGGCGTTGTATTTTCTGGACAACGCTTTCATGGCGTCGAAACCCAACGCGTTGAGCCAGTTGGCTTCTTCCGAGCCACCGGTTATGACGATATCGTAAAGCCCGTCGCGTATCAGGCGGGTGGCCAACATGATGGCGTGCGATCCGCTGGCGCAAGCGGAACTTATGGAATAGGTTTCGCCCGTGAGACCCAACGAGAGCGATATGTTCGCGGTGGCGGATGAGTTCATCGAACGCGGAACGATGAACGGTGTCACGCGTTTGACTTTCCCCGTGTTTTTGAGGATGACTCCACCCTCGTGGACGTGTATGAACGTGCTACCGCCGTTTCCCAGTACCACCGCGACCTTTTTCCCTCTCAATCCATCGATCCCGAATCCGGCTTCCATAACCGCTTCGTAAGCCGCCGCCACCGCCATTTTTCCGCCAGGGGTCGTGAAACGGGCGATTTTCTTGTCGATGAGCGGGCACTCGGGGTTGTTGTCGGATCTCCCCGCAACATGGCTTTCGAGATTCGCTTCCTTCCATTCGGGCATGAAAACGGTTCCCGTACGTCCCTCTTCGAGGGCCCGTTCGTTTTCCAGCAACCCGTTTCCTAGCGGGGTTATCAATCCACGTCCTGTTATGACGGCGTTCATTGTAGTTTCAATCCTTGTCGTCCGCATGTTTTCCCAAAGACCCGCGCCTCCTCGCGATAAGCTACAGCGCCTCGGGGTTTTTGCAACGTGTCGGGATTGGAAAGGACACGCTCCCCGAGCGTTTTCCGTTGAAAGACGTTACCGCGGAGTCCGCGTTCCAAAGATGGCGGTGCCAACGCGGACCATGGTGGCTCCCTCCTGTATCGCCTGCTCGAAATCGGAGCTCATTCCCATCGAAAGCTCCGGCAGAGTGATTCCCAGCTTTACCTCCAGCGAATCGCGGAGTACGCGCAACGACGAAAACACGCCGCGGAGTTCGCGTTCCGAAATCCCGAACGGCGCCATCGTCATCAAACCACCCAGTTTGACGTTCCGATTGGCCAAAGCCCTCTCAGCCAATTCCTCGGTGGCGTCCGGAGACACTCCGTATTTCGTCGATTCCCCCGATATGTTGACTTCCAGGAGAATTGTCCGTTCCCTACCTGGCTCCGTGGCTCCCGCGATTTTTTCGAGAACGCGGGGCGAGTCGACGGAGTGTATGACGTCCGCGAGTTTCGCGGCTTTCGAGGCCTTGTTCGTTTGCAGATGCCCTATCAGATGCCATTCGACGTCCTTCGGGGCGTTTTCGAATTTATCGGCCAATTCCTGGACGCGGTTTTCACCGAAAGATCTCTGCCCGGCAGCGTACGCGGCCTCCAGGGCGGCAAGAGGGAAGGTTTTGCTCACGGCTACGAGTTTCACTTCCGACGCCACGCGTCCCGAGCGTTCAGCCGCACGAGATATGAGCGCGAGCACTTTCCGCAAGTTCTCCGGAACGTGTTTGAAAGAGGCGATGGCGTTTTCCATCCGAGGTCACTCTCCATATCCGTCGGGATGACGCTCCGTCCAGTTCCAAGCGGAGGATATTATGTCCGTGGCGTTTTCGAATTCCGGCTTCCAGCCGAGTTCTTTCTTGGCGCGTTCGGAGCATCCTATGAGTTTAGGGGGGTCGCCGGGACGTCGCGGCACCACTTCGGCCGGAATCGGATGGCCAGTGACCTTTCGCGCGACGTCGACTATCTCCTTCACGCTTAGTCCGTTGCCGGTTCCCAAGTTGTAGTGCCCGCTCTCCTTGGCGTCCAAGGCCAGCATATGCGCCTGCGCCAAATCGAGAATGTGGATGTAGTCGCGGACGCACGTTCCGTCAGGAGTAGGGTAGTCGTCGCCGAATATCTTTATGGAGTCGCGTTTGCCCAACGCCACTTGCAGAACGAGGGGGATAAGGTGGGTCTCGGGATTGTGGTCTTCCCCGAAGTTGTCCGTCGCCCCGGCGGCGTTGAAATAACGCAACGCCGCGTATTTCAGACCGAAAATCTCGTTATACCACTTCAACGCTTTTTCAAACATGAGCTTCGATTCGCCATAGGCGTTGATGGGGGACTGTTTCTCCGTTTCCGGTATCGGGACGCGCGTCGGCTCGCCGTAGGTGGCGCATGTGCTGGAGAAAACGAACGACTCCACTTCGCCGGCTATGGCGGCGTCTAGGAGATTGATGCCGGCTCCCAAGTTGTTCCTGAAATATTTACCGGGATTCTCCATCGATTCGCCAACAAGCGAATAGGCGGCGAAATGCATTATCCCATCGAATCCGCCGTCCCCGACAAGTCCGATTATCAAATCCCTGTCGGATAAATTCCCCTCCACGAAATCGGCTCGGGGATCAACCGCGTTCCTATGCCCGGTCTCAAGGGAATCGAACACGACAACCTCGAACCCGCGGTCGAGCAGATACTCGGCGCAGGCGCTTCCTATATACCCGGCTCCGCCGGTTACCAAAATTTTCCTCATTGCGTTTCCTTTCCGAAAAAGTCCGTTGAAAATAGCGCGCGAGCACTTGACTTCACGTCTCCTGTGGGATACCCTATCCGCCTTCCCCCCCCATGGGTCGGCAACGCGCCGATCCTGGTCCCGCTCTTCGGAGCGGGACCTTTTTTTTATCCGCCGTGCGCGGGGGGATTCGGAAAGACTATTCCAGCATGAGAATGATCGCTTCGTTCGTGATGTTGGGGTCGTATTCAGTCGCTTTCTTAGCGTATTTCACAGCGTTATCATAGTCGCCATACCAGTCGCAGATAACACCGGCTCGGAGATATTCCCAAGCCGCCTCCATGCGCTGTTTGCCTTTGGAAACCGCTATGCCAGCGTCGGCGCCTCCACGCAAAGCCGCGTAATGCGCGAGAATATCAGCCAGTTGACCCGGGGATATCTCCTCCCACTTGACGCGGGTCCGGGCCGCTCCCTTGGGCTTCATGGATATGAACTTGGTGTTGGCCATCATAGAGCCGACGAACGACCTTCCATCCTTCAATCTCAGAGAGGCGTCCTCGTAGGGCGTATGGAACATCATCGCGCATAGATGCTGCTTCAACGGCATGACTTGACCCGCGCGTTCGCTCTCGCGTTTCACCTTGTCCGGTGGCAGGGAGTTTAGATAGTCCTCCACCGAGCTTTTAGAAAAAGTGTAGTCGGAGGGCTTGGGACGGCTCGCCGCGAATTTCCTATGCGACGCAAGCCATTCAGGGGTCAAATCGTCCAAGGTGAGAGACGTGTGTGGCGTCCGACCGAGTCGCGTCGTCGAAGAAAATAGATGCCCCGGGGCGACATAAGTGGAGGAGGAGCCCGACGAGGACGTGACGGGCGGAGTTTCACCGCCGGCGGCCAAGGTGGCCAACGATTTCGGTTTCAATGCCGATATCAGTGGTTCGAGCTTTTTAGCGTTGCCGTCACCCTTGGAAAGCCAGTTCATCCAACGAGGAACGCGCCCCCTCCAAGAATGAGAGGACCAATGTTTGCCCGGAACGTAGCGCGCTAGCGTCATGAAGTTTTTATACGCCTCCACAGCGTCCCTAGAGGAATTGCCATCATACAACGTCTTGACCAGTATCGCCACCTCGCCCGCCATGCGCCTGCCGTCGTTTTGCGGCAACTTGGCGCGTAAAACGCGCGGCGTCTGCTTTTTCGACACGATATACTCGAGTATCGCGGATTCCGGAGACACGTCGTTTTCGCTGGATGCCAATTCCGCGAGCATCGAACCGCATTGAGCCTTGGCGTTCCGAGCCTTGTTCAACATCATGGATATGGCGAGCTGGACGGCCGCCTGGCGCTTTACCTCCAGATCGTCTCCAGACGACTTGAACGCCTCATCAGCCAATATCTCTCCCATTTTCGTGTCGCCTTTGGATAGGTATTCCGTGACGTCCGGTAGATAGTCGGCGTCCTGGGGATAACCCGCGCCCCCCATGAAGGCGGTGTAGAAGTAATACCCTCCGCCAAGCACCGCCAAGGTTATCGCGAGAAGCACCACCAATGTCAGCGAGGAGCCCTTGCTCGGAGCTCCATCGCGCATGATGGGCGAAGAAAACTTGGGCGCCGTGGACCCCATGTCGGTTTTCGTGCCCGCAGCGTTGACATTGCTCCGAGGGGGCCTGGGGGTGTGCGCCGGCGTCCTGGCGGAAGGTCTCTTTTGGTGGGCGGGTTTCTTTTTTGGGGAGCCCTTCGTCATCGCGTTAAGCTCCGCCACTATGTCCCTATAGGACGGACGAGCTTCGGGTGTGCGATTCATCATCGACATTATAAGGTCCGCCAAAGGGGGAGGGAGGTCGTTCCTGAGCTTAGAAATATGCAACGGATCACGGACCGTTTTCATTTTCAGCAACTCTTTCGTGTCGTCGCTGTCGAAAGGAGTGTGTCCCGTGAGAACATGGTAGAACGTGGCTCCGAGACTATATATGTCCCCGAGATAAGTCTCCTGTTTCGTCTCTATCTTTTCCGGACTAACGTAGTGGGGACTTCCCCATTTTTTAATCGCGTCCGCCAATTCCGCGGATTTCGTGTCGTGCATGGCCTGCGCTATGCCGAAATCGCCGATCTTGACGTTCCGGTCGTCGTCGAGCATGAGGTTGCCCGGTTTGACATCGTGGTGGATTATACCGTGCCTTCTAGCGTTGTCCAAACCCTCGGCGGCGTCTTTCAACCACTTTTTAGCCTCGCCGATAGGGAGGGAGTCGTACTTGTGGTTGGCTATCTCCATGTCAAGAGAACCGCCGGCCATGAACTGCATGACGATATACGGCTGGTCCTCGTATTCGCCACAAGTATAGATCGGAAGAATCGCGTAGTGGTTCAACGTCGCCGCGGTCCTGGCCTCGTGCAGAAAAAGCTTGTTTCGGTTCTCGTCGCCGGACACGTCCTGGTTCAAAACCTTGATCGCTACTTCGCGGTCCAACGCTAAATCCAGACCACGGTAAACCGTCGCCATCCCGCCCTTCCCGCACGTCTCCTCTAGTAGATAGTTGTCAAACCACATCGGAACTATGATGAGAGCCTCGCAAGAGGGGCAGTCTATCTCGGAAAACGATTCCATGTCCGTGAGATCCAGCTTCTGTCCGCAATTGTGGCAGAATATCTTGAGCCTGCGAGGCTCCTTCTTTGGGGCCGGTTCTTCCGGAGGCTGTTCGTCAAACGTTATCACCGGTTCGTTCGGGGGCCGCTTGGCCATCCGTTTCATCGCTATCGTGTCCGAGGAAAGCGGCTCCTCGACTGGTTCGGTATGCGTGTCGGATCCTCGCGGAATCGGTTTGGGAACTCGACCCGTGGTTATCTTCCCAGCTTCTCCGGGGACGGGCTCCCCTCCGGGGCCGGACATGGAAATCAGTGGGGCGTTGCCAGGAACTTCCGGCTCGCCTGTCGGTTCGTCATAATTGGAATTGTCTTCTGTCATCGAGAGCTCCGCTATCGGTTGTTTTCCTCTTTTCGTTCGCTATCGTTCCTCTTCGGTTCCCGGTTCAGTAACAAACGCACCTCCTGATCTCCATCCGGGGCACGTAATATGAACATGTCTTCCGCAGAGTTCAATACCTCGGACAAGGCATTGGAGTATAACGCTACCGGAACGACCTCCGGATTTTTTCGATATTTCGCCAAAATGTCCTCGAATTTCCTCGCGTCCGACTTGACGGATTCGACCACGCGGGTCTTGTAGGCGCTGGCGTCGGCTATCACCGAGGCGCATTCCGATTCCGCTTCGTTCAGTGTCTTGACCGCGTACGTCTTCGCTTGATGCTTTTCAGTGGAACTTTGCAATTCGGCTTGTGTCACCGCTTGAAAAGCGCTCACGGCCCCAAGCGGTGGAGTCCTCCCGCGAAGAACTACCTCCTCCACGGTTATACCAATATCCAAATCAACCACCCGCTTTGAAACCTCGTTTTGAACCGCTTTGCGGAATAACGGCGATTTAAGCGCGAAATCCGCGGTGTTGAACGCGCAAACCTTCATTATGGACGTCTCGAAAACGTCACGCAGCAAATCGTCCGGCTCCGTGCCGGTCCCCTCCGACGCGTAACACGCGATGTGATAGCGATAGGGGTCGCTGATGCGATAAAACATTTTCCACGCCGAATGGATAATGTTCGCGTCGCCGGTAATGAGATAGCCGTCTTGCCCGGGAACCAAGTGGGTGCCACTGTAACGCCCCGGGTCGTCGGCGCGCGTCCCCGGTTTCTCGTAGAACCAGAACGCGTCGGTGGAAAGGGAGCGCCGGGAGGCCGGAACGAGCGTCACTTGGCAGATAGGATCTGGCCACGCCCAATGCCATCCGGGCGCGCGCACGTCCGGGGAGACGGCTCCGAACGTCGACACCAACGCGCGTTCCTGTTGCTCAACCACGAACGCGCCGCCAAGAGAGAAATACCAAATGATCAATCCCGCTATGAACACGGCCAACAGACGAAACGCGTAGTGGAACGCCTTGGAAAGGGCTTTGAGCCCCCCAGCCAAGCCACGATCCTTGTCTAAATGTTGGGATTCGATACGCTGATCCGTCATCTCTTCAATTTCTCCGAATTCGGTTTGAGCAAATCGAACGGCGCCGTGTCGGTGTCAAGAACCAATATCGTCCGAGTTCTAACTATGTTTTTCAGGGCGTCGAGTTTCCTTAGGAAAATCGCCAGACCGGGTTCCTTCTTGAACACCGAATAGTAGGTCGCGGCCTCCGCGTCCCCCTCGGCGCGTATGGACTTCGCACGCGCGGCGGCTATCGCCAGCATCTCCTTCTTCTTCGTGTCCGCGGCAGTGCGAATGTTCGCGGCAGCTTTCTTCCCCTCCGAAAGATAAACCTCGGCGGCGGTTTTGCGTTCAGCTTTCATTCGCTTTATCACGTCTTCGGAAACCTTCTTTGGCAATTCGACCGACTTTATGCCCACCGAAAGAATCTCTATACCGAATTTATCTTCGGCTACCGTGGCGAGAAGGGTCTTTATGTCATCCTCTATCCGACCGAGCTTCATCTCCTTGGGATTTGTGTTGACGAACTGGGAAAACTTGTACTTGCCGACTATCTCGTCCTTCCCGCTGCGCATCAGACTGTTTAGTTTGCCCTCCGCGCGCTCAACCGTGCGTTCGCTGTTGAAAAGACGTATCGGGTCGATGACGCGGTATTTGACGTATATGCCGATGATGATGTTCTTTTTGTCGGCGGTGTAGGTCTCCTCCATCTTACCCACTATCCCCTCGAAGGAGCGTTGCCTCTTGTCGAAAAAATGGACTTTCTGGAATGGAAAGGGAAGACGGAAATGCAACCCCGGAGTTTTCACCAACTCAACTTTGCCGAACGTCGACACCACCGCGTAATCGGTGCTCCTGAGCTGGAACGAGAAGATGGCGACGAGAAACACGACGGCAACCGCAAGTCCAAGCAGTATTGTGGGCCAATGGAGCTTCCTCCCGTCCGCGTATATTGCATTCTTAGTGCTCATGATTCCATTCCTGTTTTTTCGATTTCCACAATTCGCAGACGCTATTCCCCCTCGGAGGTCTTTTCCCCTTTGGACGGCTCTTCTTTCAAATCGCCCATGTCCAAAAGATCCAATCGACGCTTCTCCTCGAGATTTATCACGACCACGTTCTTCTTCGCCGCGCTGGCGACGACGTATTTCCTAAGATCACGGCAGTCCCTTTCAAGAAAATCTAGCCTCATATTCAATAAATACACCTCGGGTAAAGCGCGGTATCCCTCCAAACGCTTTTCAAAACGGTATTTCTCGGCCTTGGCCAATTCTATCTTTTCCGTCCGGTCGGCTTTCGCCTCGGATACTATACGCGTAGACTGCGCTTCCGCCGCGGGAATCGTCGACGCCTCGTGGCGTTTCGACTCCCAAATCATCGTCTCCTTGCGCTCTTCCGCGCCCACTACGTCTTGGAACGCCTCCGGCAATCCCTCGCCTGTCGGAGGATGCGCGTCCAAAAGGGCGACCGCTACTATTTCCAGTCCCAATCCGTTGGAGTCCGCCGCCTCTTGAATTCGCTTTTTAATCGTTTTCCGGGCTCTCTCGCGACCGCTGGACATAACGTCGAGCATGTCGGCGTTCGCCAAATACGCGGAAACCTCTTTCTCCGCTAGAAAA
>Ga0256913_10000944_pt1 | contig 15089 bp, 8 predicted proteins | sample Axial_MatmetaG_FD_185970 | JGI IMG/M metagenome (GOLD analysis project Ga0256913, IMG submission 185970) | Deep-sea worm associated microbial mat communities from Axial Seamount, Juan de Fuca Ridge, Pacific Ocean - Axial_Mat | ecosystem: Environmental > Aquatic > Marine > Oceanic > Microbial...
ATAAACTGCTAAAATACCATTGGCCCGGAAATGTTAGGGAATTGCAACACTGTATGGAAAAAGCGGTTATACTTGCTGAAGATAAGGTATTAAACAAAGAAAACTTTACACTTAACACGACCGGTCAGTATAAAAAAACAGCAATTCCGTTTGAAACCCTTGAGGAAATGGAAAAACAGATGATTATAACTACCTTGAAAAAGGAAAAAGGCAACATGAGCCTTGCGGCAAAAAAACTGGGAATTACAAGACAAACGCTGTACAACAAGCTTAACAAGTACGGAATCTAATTTTAAAGCCTATGAACAACAAGCATTTTTATAGGACAATTTTATTCAGACTTCTGGTTATTATCTTGCTGGCGGGAGCAACTTCATGGTTTTGGTTCGAAAAACATTCCCTTGTTATTTGTGGTGTTCTATTGATCTTGTTAGTTGCAGCAGTTTTTAACATCATTTGGTATTTTAATAACATTAACCGATGGATCTCCTTTTTTTTGCTTGGTATCGAAAATGAAGATACCACTTTGAAGGTTCCGGCAAAAACCGGCAACAAGGCTATTGATGAAGTATACAAAGGAATGCAACGGCTCAATGCGTTGTTCCGGCAAACAAAAATGGAAATTAGTTCGCAGGAACAATATTTTCGCTCGGTAATCGACCAGTCGGCAACCGGTCTGTTTTCGGTTAACGAAAAAGGCAGAGTTATAAATATTAATCCCGCTGCTATTAAGCTAACGAAGCTTCAGGAGTATCATCATGTTAACACGCTTAAAAACATCGACAAAGCATTACCCGGTTTTATTCTGAACAACCTCAAACCGAAAACCCGACCTTCGTCTATTTTTGAGAACAGTCAAGGACAAAAACTTCTTTTTAAACTTTCAGAAATAAAATTGAAAGAGGAGAGCATCAAACTTGTAGCAGTAAGTGATATAAGCAAGGAATTGGACAGCCGCGAAGTGGATGCCTGGATTAAGCTGGCACGAACCCTTTCGCATGAAATCATGAACAACATCGCTCCCATTACCACCCTGTCGCAGGTTATATCAGGATATTACACCAAAGAGTATAATGCGATTAAGCCGAAGGATGTTGATGAAAAAACCATTCGTAATACCATTAAGGGGCTTACCGTGATTGAGGAGCGCAGCTTGGGATTATTAAATTTTGTTGAGAATTACCGTAAATTTACTAAGCTGCCGGATCCCGAAATGGCGGAAGTTGATTTAATACCAATTATAGAAAACAACCTTCTTGCTGCGGCAGCCTTCGAGGGTTTTAATACCATTAAATTAAATAAGCACTTGCCGCAAAAATTAAAGGTTCTAACCGACAAGAAGTTACTTTCGCAGGTGATAACCAATTTGCTTAAAAATGCAACTGAAGCATTAATAGAACATAAGATTAAAGACCCGGAAATAACTTTAAGGATCTCAGAGGCCGGTAGTTTGGTTAGAACCGAAGTAGCTAATAACGGTCCTGTTATTCCTGCTGACCTTCGCGAACAGATATTCGTTCCGTTTTTTACTACTAAAGAAGAAGGTTCGGGTATTGGGCTTAGTTTGAGCAAGCAAATCATGCTTTCGATGGGAGGAGATATTGTATTAAGCACCGGACGGACAAATGAAACTTTGTTTACGGTTACGCTAAATAAAGGTGCTCTGTAACTTAATTGGTTTAAGTAAAAAGTGTTACTTTTTGATATGAGATGATTTGTTCCCGCTTAGATATAAAAGGTGAGTAGCCTTAATAGTTAAGCAGGTTTATAGTGTGGCAGGCAGTCACCGCAGCTGTTTCTGTTCTTAAGCGTGAAGGGCCAAGTTTAACAGGAACAAATCCTTTTTCTTTTGCAGCCTTTACTTCTTCAGGACTAAAATCACCCTCCGGGCCAATTAAAACAAAAGCATTCTCACCTGAGCGGTAAGCTTTTGACAGCTCAAGAGTAACTCCATCATCAATAAAAGCAATGAATTTATCTCCGTCAAACGGCAAATCAATCATCTCCTTAAAACTCATTAGCTTTTCCAGTTTTGGATGAAATGATTTTAATGATTGCTTAACTGCGGCCGTAATAACACGGTTAAGGCGGTCAGGTTTTATATCTTTTCGCTCCGAATGAAAACTTACAAACGGGATAATGGTATCAATTCCAATTTCAGTAGCTTTTTCCAGAAACCACTCAAAACGTGATATGTTCTTTGTTGGAGCCACTCCTATCCAAAGCTTAAATTTTCTGTAATCGTTTCCCTCTTGCTTATTAACAACCTCTACTTTGCAATGCTTCGGGCTAGCATCTATTATTCGACAAGTATAGAAATAACCCTTTCCGTCGGTAAAATGAACTTCATCACCAACTTTATACCTAAGCACCCTGATTAAGTGTTTCGACTCTTCCCGGGTTAGCTGGTAATAGGGTTCAATGATATCAGGGGCATAAAAAAGGTTCATGGCGTAAAATTAATTATTTCTGCAATTATTATTCACTTATTAAGGTTAAACTCTTTCAAAAAATGCACTGTTGGTTCAAATCATTTTCTTTCCTTTGTCGCAAATTAATAACAGATGAAGCGGTTATTTTGGTTTTTGTTAATACTTCCTTTTATTTTGGAAGCACAAAACAGTACTCAGATTGTATATAAGGATCATACGTCCTATGTCTTCGGACAAATTTTTAGCGGGTTTTATGTTGGTCTGAATGACAACTACAAACCTCAGTCCGCTTTTCAGTTTAAACAGGGAATCATTGGCTACAAGCACACCTTTAAAAACAAAGTTTCAGGTCTGATTATGTTAGATGTTACCCGAACCACCCACTTTAGTAGCCTGACTGATACCAGCGGCAATGTTGTCCCGCTTGATTATTTTGAAGGAAGTAAATACACTGCTTACCTGAAAATGGCTGAAATAAAATGGACCATAAACGAACACTTTGCGTTACGCTTCGGGCAACTATTAAATACGCAATACCTTACTTTTCAGGATAAATTCTGGGGTTTTAGATACGTGGATGTGACATTTCAGGAAAAGTACCGCTTTGGAATGCCTGCCGATTTTGGTGCCCAGGTCGATTACAAACTTGATGACAAACTGCTGTTGCAGGTTTCGGTTGTTAATGGCGAAGGCCCTTTCCGCTATCAGGATATGCTGAGCAAATTCCTTTATTCGGGAAATATTCAATACAGCCCTTTGAAGAATTTTACTTTAAAACTTTATATGGGTTTGGAATCTGCCCCTGATACCGGGAACTATGTAAAATCAAAAAAAATACTCTCTTTCTTCACCGGCTATAAAAACAAAAAGTTTGGCATTGGTACTGAAGCTAACTACGTTAAAGATTATAAATATATTGAGGGTATTGATAAATATGGATTTTCCTTTTATGGTTTTGTTACGGTTACTTCAAAGCTGGTACTGCTTGGCCGGTACGACTATCTTTTCCAACAATTTGAAAGCAGTAACCTGATCAACCAATACTATATTGCCGGAGTTCAATATGAACCGGTTCAGTTTTTAACTACCTCCCTTAATTTCCGATATTATTCTAAGAATGATTTTCCGGTTATTTATTTAAATGTTGGGTTTAAGTTTTAGATTCTTTCTCAAAATTACTACATTAGATATTCCTGTTAGGTTTACAAAAAAATATTGCGTACTTTTGGTTCACCAAATTTACATTTACTGTGTATTAATTTTTTTATAAAATACTCAGATTTTTTACGCTTTGAAAGCAAAGTTTGTAAAACAGATTTCACTATTATTAGTCTTTAGCTTTATCGCTTTAAGGGTTAGCTATGGACAAGACATCACTCACTTCAAAAAGAACAAAACATCGTTTCATGGTAACTTATCTGCTACAACAATATTTTATCATACCAACGGGCTAACACAGCGTAAACCTTCTTTTTCCTACATTTTAGGAGGTAATTTTACCTTAAGTTTAAAAGGATTTATCTTCCCTTTTTCTTTTACGTATAGTGACCAGAATAAAAGCTTCCGTCAACCTTTCAACCATTACGGTGTTTCGCCTCAATGGAAATGGATAAAAATTCATCTGGGTTATCGCAATATCAATTTTTCAAAATATGTATTGGGAGGACACACCATTTTAGGTGCTGGTTTAGAGTTAACACCCGGATTATTTAGGTTTGGTGTGGTGTATGGCAGGATTCAGCGTAAAACCAATCAGGCATCTAGTATTTACAATCCAATAAGTGATACAATTACTTCCTTTACCAGAAAAATGATCAGCTTTAAAGTTGGTATTGGAAACCGGAATAACTATTTCGATTTTATTGTTCTGCGTGCTGCTGACGATTCAACTTCCATTAACCCTTCAGTAAAGGAAACCGGAAAATTTCCGGCTACCAACCTTGTTACCGGAATTAATACGCACTTAGCACTTACCCCAACCCTTTATTTCGAAGCTGAAGCAGCTTATAGTGTTTATACTGAAAACCAAAATTCAGATATTGCCTTTGAGGTTCCTGACTTTGTAAACAAGGTTATACCTGTTAACTTATCATCAAAGGTTTTTTTAGCTGTCAGGGCTTTGTTGGAGTATAGAAACAAAAAAGGCTTAAAGTTTAGTTTAAAATACAGGAGAATAGACCCCGGTTATAAATCGATGGGATCATACTTTATTAACAACGACTTGGAAAACATCACTTTCAATACTGGTTTTGCAGCGTTAAAACGCAAATTGCGATTTAATGGCAGCATTGGTCTTGAGCGAAACAATTTAAAAACTGCACGAAATGCTACTACAAAGAAAGTGATTGGATCAGCCATGGTGTCTTATGATCCTATAAGGCAATTTGGTATAACATTTAATTATTCCAATTACAGCATTAATCAACAGGCTGGCAGAATCCAGATTGCAGATTCGGTAAAGCTTTATCAAACTAACGGTACCATTATGATTATGCCTCATGTTCAACTTATGAGTAAAGACAACAAATTATCACACTTTTTCTCTCTGGTTTTTACCCGAATGAATTTGAATGACAAGAATATTTACACTGGAAACAACAATAGTTTTACCACAATTAACAACATGATTAACTATACTGTCAGCGTTATTCCCATTGGGTTATCAGTTACTACTGCTTTTAATTATAACAAAGTAAACATGTCGATTGGTAATAGCATCAATACCGGAGGAAGCATTGGCATAAGTAAGAGCTTTTTAAAAAACAAAATCACCACCGGTTTCAATACAAACATTACGCAAAGCAAAAACGAACAACAAACATATCTTGTTTTTAACACAGGTTTAAATGGCCGGATTCGGTTAGGAAAACGCCACCAATTCCGTATAAAAATTAGTTTTATCTCATCAAAAGATAAAACAAACAGTGTTCAAAACTCAAACGAACAAATAGGAGACTTAAGCTATGTATTTACATTTTAAAACTATCACAAAACAATGGCTCTTAATCAGTGTATTACTCATGCCATTCATTACCAAAGGACAGGAACCCGTTGTAGTAACTGCCATGGTATCTCCGCCTTTTTCAACAAACTTTTCCTATTATATTGATAACCCTAATAAAATACAGGTTACTTTTTTAAATACATCTGGTCAACCACTTGATGTTTATGCACAAGGAAGGCTTACAGGAGATAACGGAGTTGAAATAAAATCAGACCCGTCGTGGCATCCTGCTATGCCAATTACACTATTTCCAGGGGTTCCGTTTCATCTAACACAGGAGAATATAGGTGACGTTTTTTCATCTGATCACATTATCTATACAGGAACTTCGCAGGAAAATCTTATCAATCTTGGAGGGTTACCTGAGGGAAATTACCAATTCTGTTTTTCGGTTTACGATTTTAATACAGGAGCCATACTTTCAAATGAAGATATGGGTTGCTCCAATATTATCATCATATCATACATCGATCCACCTGTAATACTAAACCCTATTTGCAGTGATTCAATTACGGCCACAATTCCTCAAAATATTTTAGTTTCATGGACAACGCCAATAGGTGCAGGGCCTAACATTAAATACAAATTTATCATGACTGAAATGCATCCTGGTGATCGTAATCCCAACGATGCACTCGCGGCTGCCGCTCCACCCTATTTCATGGAAAAAGATTTACCATTTCCACAACTTCTTATAGGTCCCGGCGACCCGCCGCTAGTTGAAGGGCGTTCATACGCTTTTTATGTTCAGGCATATGATCCTGACAATCTGGTAATTTTCAACAATAATGGTATAAGCGAAGCTTGTTGGTTCAACTATAAAGAACCGTTAACAATCGTTACCGGAGATTCAATAATTGAATTATATGATTTTGATGATTTCACAAATGATTTTGAGTTAATTCCCAACACTTCAATAAGTGGTCAACTCAAATATAAACTAGCCTCCGAAACAAATCAAAATGGAGGTTCTTCTTTCGGAAATAGTGGATCATCAGGTAACGGTTTACCCGGAGGTAGCATCAACTTTATAAACCTAACCAACAATGGCGGTAATGGCAACGCCAATACAGGATTTACAGGACTAGGTGGTATTTCCGGAATAAATTTTACCTCTCCACCCGGTTCAAGTTTCAGTATGCTTCCCCCATTTGGTACAGGAAACCTGTTTGGCGACATTTATAGTCCGGGAGGAGCCGAACCTCTGAGAAACACAACCATTAGACTGGTAGCCAGATTCAGCTTGAAGCAGTCGGACGGATTCTTTCTGACTCGACATTTAGGAGATGGTTTAAAAGGTAATGGGATAGATTTAAACGGTTATACTTTTTATGATTTGAATGGCAATGAAGTTAGCGCAGAAAAAATTCTGAGTGTGGTTGACCTTGTTTTAGATGTTTGTACAACCAACGATCAGGGAGATTTTACTTTTGATTTTACCACTGATTTCTTTACCGGTCCGGTTTATGCAGTATCTTCCGGTAACAATTTTGGAAACAACAACTTTGCAGGTTTAATAAGCTTACGCATCGAAGTTGAAAATCAAAAGTTCTGCAGCCCCGATATCCATCTGTTTGCCAAGCCAGGCGATGTTTTAACAACCCCGGCACAAATGGCTCTTATCAAAGATTACAACCTGCATCTAACGGTAGAATCGGCATACGACATTTACAATCATGCTACAAAAATTGACGATGAAGGAAATCCATATTTCTCTAATTTCGATACCATACAAAAAGCCATTCCAGGCGGAGAACCCATTCCCAATGCCATCGTCAGGGTATTACGTAATGCTCAAAAATTAGATAACGAACATCCAGCAATTTTGCTTTCCGAAGGAACACAGCCCGGAAATATTATACAAAACGATTACGGGGAGTTTAAAGAAGTATTTTATGGTAAATCAGATAATGAAGGAAAAATAATCATCCCTCACCTGGTAGAACACTGGGCCATTACTGACGGTGAAGACCAAAGTCCATACTTCTTTTATGTCAGAACGCGTGAAGAAAATATTGACAGCGCGTACAGTAATACGCTTTACAATTATGAACCATTTTTCGGAACCATTAAAGGATTACGAATAAACGTGGATGCAGGTGGCCCTACCGAACTGGATGACGATGCCGGATTTAATGGAGACCAGCCTGTTACATATAACCACTATTATTCTCCTCCTGCCTCGGCAACTGACAGAGAAGTAAGACTGAATGCAGCCAAACCGGAAATACAAGGACGGTTGATGGCTAAAACCAACCTTGAAAATATCCCTATCAAAGATGCGCTGGTAAATCTTTACGAACAATGGTGTAAAGATTGTAATAGCGGTTTTTACGATAGAGGGGCTTATTTTAGCAACGATGCCGGATTTTTCCGCATTAAAAATCTTTCCGTTAACATCAAAAACGGTTACACTGCCGGCCCTTATCGCAGAATAAATTTCACCCATTCACTGTACAAATCTTTTATTTGGCCTCCTCAGGATCAACCGGCGCTGAACTTAAAATACGGAGAACTCTATTTTAAAGAGTTCCAACTTGAACCCCGTAAAAAATTAAGAGGAAAAGTAGTAGATGAAGAAGGAAACCCTGTAGCTGCTTATGTTAAACTTTTACCTCATTACCCTTATGTTAAGACGGAGAAACGCTGGGAATACGATAATAACGGAAACATTTACTTGTCAGGAGAAGTATTTGAGAGTGTTGCCTTTGATAATAATAGCCATTTCGAGGTACAACCTTTGTCAAACAACTATTTTGCCGATACAATCACCGTGGAGAGTTATACCCCCGGATATATGAAAACCTTTACCGTGTATCGCAAAATGCACCGACTAAAACTTCGCCTCTTCGACATAGTTTCACAAGGAGTTATTGCCAATGCAACTGTTGTGGTGGGCGACACTCTTGCCATCGGACAAACCAATCAGGCAGGAATTGTTGAGCTTGTTTTCCCCTCTCCCGGCGAACAATTCCTTGTACGGGTATCCGCCGAAAACTATACACCAACACAAGCTTCATTTAACATTCCGGTCAGTAAAACCTGGCATAACGAAACCATGAAACTTCACTATGCATTGCACATTGAAGGAACTGTTACTGAAACTGCTTCGGGATTACCTATTGACAGTGCAATGGTATATACTCAACTACAAAATACCGACGGCCATACTTTGTTCATCAAAGCATACAGCGATGCCAACGGCCATTATCGACTCAATGGTTTGCCATGGTACGACACACCTACCGATATTGAAATACATGCAGTAAAAGACAGCAAAAACCCATCTTACATCGGTGATACAAAAACCATCACGGTTAAATCATCTATGATGCTTAGTGGCTACGATTTCAGAATCAAAGCTGTTGAAGGTTGGGATTTGACCAACATCTGGGGTTTTCCGATAACAGTGGAAAAAATGAATTCGAGGGTGCAGTTCGGCACACGAATTAGTGGATATTTTCATAATATGCCACATGTTCCCGACTTGAACACAGTCAATCAGGATGAAAAAGTTTACTTCAAAAACCTTAAAATCACAAAAGGGCCAAACGGTGCGATTATTCCTGTTAACGATGCAGTTATTACCGAAAATTACACGCTACCAATAAAAATTGATGGTGGCTTTGAAGGAAAACTTTCTGTTGTAAACAGCTATGATAACGGGCCTTTCCTTAAAGTTTTAAAAAACGGTAATTACGGGAAAATGTCAGGAAGCCTTAAAATTGACCTCTCTTCCTTTAAATTTACTTATGACTTTTCAGGCAATCTCTATCTTGGAAATGACACCACCCAACCTGAAATTATTGTATTCAGAAGTATAAACAGCGGTTTACCAGGTTTATACAACAATAAACACTTCTTGTTCGATTACGAAAGATTGGTCACTTTGTCCTACCCTAAACCGATTACCGACTTCAGAGTGTTTGGGTTCAATGCCTCATCCAATTTTAAAGGGTCATATATTCAAAATGGTACTATCCACATTGCTACTGTATTACATACTGATATACCCATGCCAGCCGGCAGACCTTCGCTGGATTTAAAGATAAATGCAGGTGAAATACAAATAACAAAAGAAAACATGGACTTGGTTCACGATGCAAACAGCCAGCTTTCGTTTGACCTGGAAGAATGGAAGGTAGTAAGCAGTAACGGTTGGACATTTGACAAAACCCGTGATGCCATTGTAATTCCAAAAGGTACTATTTTCACTGGTCTGGGTGTAGATGCCGGCATCAAAGGACTGAATATCCGCCCTAATGCTTTACGCGAAGGGGAGATTGATTTCGATAAAGGTCTCTCGCTGGGAGGCATTGCCACATTAAACCTCGTAAACGGTATGAAACCCGTGTTTAATTATGATGCAGGTGTGGGGCATTACCGCATCAGTTTGGTGGGTAACACCTCCAAAGATTATGTGGGATGGGTTGAAAACCTGCCTGCTACTCCCGACAAACTTGAGTTTACTTCAATTGGAATGTTAAGTGACAACTCCACTGTTTTGAGCCTTGGTAAAACCATGCGTTTCCACAACCTAATGGATCTGTTTGTGGATCAAATCATGTCGGGCAATGGCTTCTTTCGCCTCGCGGGAATGCCTGAACTGGGCATACCAGGCTACGTAGCATCGCGCTCCGAAGTTACTTACACCAAAGAAAACGGTAATCTTAAATTTACCCTTGAGCCGCTTGCGGGAGGCATTGATTGTAATGCCAATACTGATTTCACCCTAGAACAAATCAGAAGTTCACAATCGCTGACCAATAAACTCTACACCTCCTTTGGTGAGTTTTATATCAAACCACCACCTGATAAAGGAGGCGATATGATCAAGATAAAAGGGTTCCTTACAAAAACTCCAAGCCAATGTTACATTGATGTGATTACACCACAATCAATAAAAATGGGGAAAGAACAGTTTGACCTTATTGAAGGAAAAATTTCAGTGGTAAACAATGCCTGGAATGAACTTAATTTTACTGCTCATACTCATTCGAAAGGTATAAAAAACGAAAATGTTCTTGCATTTGCTATTCATGGTGGAATTGATGTAAATGGAGACAACATAACAGCCGACTCTATTGAAACTCCCTTAGGAAACCTGACCATCTCTTACTTGTTTGCTGAAAAAGCACTTGTTGGAGCCTTAACCATCGACCATCCCGTTATGCTGGGTTTTGGAATACTCAACAATGGTATGATGAATACCCGTTTCGATCCGCATGGTTTCTATCTTGGATTTTCGGGGAATGTGACCATCCTGAGCGACAATTATGATGGGGGATTTCTATTAGGCTATTACGATGCCGATCTCAACAATGTTGCTCAACCAATGTTCGCCAAATTTGAAACAAACATCCCAACATTTAACAACCTTAAAGGTTTTTATGTTATCGGACAACGTGTGGTAGTTGATAAAACATTGCAGCTACTTGCCATTGACGTTTATATCAAAGGTGGATATGGTGCATTTGTTCACCTCGACTTTGATCAGGGGCTTTTCAGTGTAGGAGGATACGGGTTTGCACATGCCGTGGGTGGAATTAATATTGAACCCTGTGGTTTTGTAGGCGTAAGACAGGATGGTTATGCTGAATTAATTGGTAAGTATCAGAATAAAGTTCTTTCCATATCCACATGTCAGTCGGTTTCAACCTGCGTAAATGCATGCGGATTAAATGGATGCCTTGATTTTACTAGTAAAATATATATTTCAACAGATAAATCTGATGCCAGTATAGAAATAGGTGGTTCTTGTAGTCAGTAAACGAAAATACAGTTAGAATTATGAAACGATTTATAATAACATTATTAATACTTGTCCCATTTATAACGCTTGCTCAAAGCGGCATATATGTTAAAAAAACGGTCAGCGATTTAAGCATCCCTCAAATTATCTGGCAAACCACGTTAAAGGTTGACTCCAATGATTTTCATATCTACAGGGCCACCATAAAGGAGAAAATATTTCAGGAGATTACCACTTCCTATTATTTTAAACCTTCCGATAATTCCGACACGTTGGAACTGGTTATTTTTGACACAACCCTGACTGATAAAACTATCTATTTGTACTATCTTAAAGCAAACAGCAAAGGAAAAACAATTACTTCCGAAACGGCCATGGCTCACAATTTTGGATACATCCCCTCCCCTCAAATTATTCTATTTAAGGGAACCCCGTTAACCGACCGCAAAGCCGTTAAGCTTATCTGGAAATTGAGTTATCCTCAAACGGTCAGTAGCCTCGAACTATACAGAAGTAACAGTTATGATACGGGATATATAAAAGTTGCCGACCTTGCCGGTGATATGAACGATTATATCGATGTAATTCCTGTGGCTAACGAACCCTGGTTTTATTCACTGGTAATTCATACTTACTTCGGCAATGTTATTACAAGTGTCAGAATTCCGGCTTACGCCACTTTTGCTGAAAAACCTTTTAAACCACATAACATTCATGGTGCCTTTAGTAATAATTCCATTATCCTTGATTGGACAAATGTTGGAAAAAACATTGTTGGCTATCGTGTTTACAGAAGCATTGGCGACCGTCCTTTCCTGCTGATTAACAACATGGGAAATGGCATCGGAGAGAAAATCATTTTCACCGACACAAGCGAAGAGGTGAAAACCGGCCTTAAACTCAGTTATTACGTTAGAAATGTAAGCGACGGATTTGTTGAAAGCAACAGTTCCGATACTCTCTCGTTTTATCTTGTTGAACACGAACTGGTATTACCACCTGAGCAAGTTGATTACGTTTTGGATAAAAACGAAAACCCTAAATTTATGTGGGTTCAGCCTAAAAAAGGATACACAACAGGATATAATGTTTATATGACATCCCCTGACGGGAAAACAATAAAACTAACCGATACAGTATTAGCCAACAACTCATTTACCGATACTGTGTACCGAAGCCAGGGTAAATACAAATATGAGTTTGAAGGAGTTGGCTTTAAGAACAAAACCTCTGATTTAAAATTCCCGATTGTAATTTATCGCTACAATCCGCGAATTCATATAATCATCGATTTAAAGAAGAGTAGCAATGGTATTGCAGTTTCATGGAAGCACCCGTTAAACGTACACATTAAAAAACTCTTGCTCTACAAGCAATCAGGCAAAACCAAACCTGTTCTTCTAAACAGCTATCCACCTGACAAAGATATTTCGGTTACCGATAAAAATGTAACAAAAGGTAACACTTATCTTTATTCGCTTAAGGCACAAATGGTTAATGGTGATGAGATTATTATAAATGAAGGTGTACAAATGAGTTATTAAATCCCAACGGGTTAAAAACAGAAGATTATGACTTCATGAACTTATTTACAAACCGTAAAGAAGCAAGTAACTATCCTTTAGCGAAACATCACACTCAATGTTTTTCCAATAATTCAATCATTCCTGAATTAGAAGGATATTGATAAACCTTCAGGTTAAATTCGGGAATAGCAGCCAGAATATGGTCGAAGATATCTGCCTGAACATTTTCATAGTTACCCCATTCGGTAGTTTTTGTGAAAACATAAACTTCAACAGGCAACCCTTTTTCGGTAGGTTGTAGATGCCGGACAAGAAAAGTCATAGTTGGATTAATATCCTCACGTTTCTTTAAATATACCTTAAGATATGCTCTGAAAACGCCCAGGTTTGTCTGGCGGCGACCATTTACAAAAACGGCAGGATCGATTTTATTTACCTTATTGTACTCCTCAATTTCCTTCTCTTTTTTATCGAGGTAAGGTTGCAAAATCTGAATTTTTCTGTATGATTCCAGCATTTCGGGGGTGCAGAATTTTACGCTGTCCATATCAATGTTGATAGAACGCTTGATTCGCCTTCCCCCTGATTCCTCCATCCCGCGCCAGTTCTGAAATGAATTGGTTACCAAAGCATAGGTAGGAATCATTGAAATGGTTTTATCCCAGTTTTGAACCTTTACTACCGTCAGGGTAATTTCCAGTACAACCCCGTCGGCATCGAACTTTGGTACACTAATCCAGTCGCCAATGCGTACCATGCTATTGAAGGTTAATTGTAATCCTCCTACGAAACCCAGTATTGGGTCGCGGAAAATCAACATGAGAACTGCTGACATAGTACCCATGCCTAAAAGCAGGGCAGTAATATCTCTATTAACAAATATCCCTATTACAAACAGCCCTGCAACAATGTATGCTATAATCTTTAATGCCTGAATAAAACTATCTATGGGACGCTCTTTTGATATCTGATACCTTTGATAATAATCGCGTATAGTAGAAAGAATGCTGTTAAAAATCATTACGGAGATAACAACTACCCATACATCAATCAGATTAAAAATAATCATTGGAATCTTCTCAGGAGGGACACCAACTGCATCATCAAGCAAATAATAGAGAATAATTGCCGGAACAAAAAAGGCCAATCGCTTAAAAAAGCGATGTTTAACCAACAGGTCATCAAAGGTTGTTCGCGATTGTTGAACAATGGGTATAATGGTTTTACGCATTATTTTCCAGGCCAGTATATATGCCAACCACGAAATCGATAATAAAATAATAACAGAAACAACAATTGCAATAATAATGGCCGCTGATTCAGAAACCCCAGCTTTTTCGCCATATTTTTCAAAGAATTGAATAATCAGTTTAAACATATAATGCTACTTAAGTTTTACAAGGTACTTACGCCTAATCAGCCTCAGTTTATCAATGTTATAATCAAAATTGAAAATCCGAATCAAATCAATAATCCCTTTCTCAGTGTAAATGTAAACCAAAGCAGCATCAAAATTACTATCTTCTATGTTATATTTTAAATTAATTGTCATTTTTTCAAACAAATCCCATGTTAATGGTTTTGGAATCTGAAGATAAAACTGGTTTGTGCATTCAGTATCAATGTATATTCCTTCTTCTGCTCCATTCATTTTAAAAAACTTTCTAATATGAATGACACTGTCATAAGGCATTACTACCTTTTTATCTTTAAACAATATACCCTGTTCTCCGAATAATTTTACAACTTCCGGTACTTCCTCATAGCTTAAATCTTTGAATCTGATACCATAAGATGCATTATTTTGTAACGAGATAGTACAAGGTGTGGCATCAAACTCCGGACAGATTCCTTGTTTAATCGTCTGGATTGCTCTGATAATTTCTTCATCGGTGTAATTTGTTTTTGTAATCAGAAAAAGTGATTCAGGTATGTCATTTCCAGGGAGGTTATGTCCGTGGTAGCCAGGGAACGGATTTGACGTTTCTAATAGAAGAGATTTACATTTTTCTAAATCAACAGAGCGTAATTGCTCTTTTTTGGTGATGGTTCCTAATGTGGTTAGTGTGTCCATATTCATAATAAATTGGTATTATTTTAGTAATTAACGTTTTTGTTTTCATTGCTAAAATACGAAAAATTACCCTATTTATTAAAAGATTAACAATAAACTATGTTAAAGACTGCATTTTGAATAAAGAAATACAGGTTAATTAAAAGAAGGAACCTGTTAACGATTTTTCTTTAATAAAATAAACTGCTCTCTACCCTTACGCGGTTTAATGGAATTATAGGCTGTATCAAAATGGATAAAGCCAAATTTCTTTTCAAATAGCTGCCTGTACTCTTCCGGCGAACCGCCAAACGGCGGATTA
>Ga0256913_10000945_pt1 | contig 15067 bp, 11 predicted proteins | sample Axial_MatmetaG_FD_185970 | JGI IMG/M metagenome (GOLD analysis project Ga0256913, IMG submission 185970) | Deep-sea worm associated microbial mat communities from Axial Seamount, Juan de Fuca Ridge, Pacific Ocean - Axial_Mat | ecosystem: Environmental > Aquatic > Marine > Oceanic > Microbial...
CCTATGTTATGAACGGGATTGAGCATGTTGCCAACGGAAAACCCACATATATTCCGGTGATACCTATGCTTAGTGAAAAATCGACTACTACAATCCCGACACTGACCAATAAAGTTAGCGGTGACACTATTTACTTAACTGTTGTTACTGATCCCCCGGCTACTACAAGACAAAACAGATATATTCGTCTGTTTTTCGATGATAAGGCTTCAGTCAGCGACTCTACGTACAAAAATTATTCAAAGCTGCTCACCGCATACAAAACTCCGTTTACCACTTATTTTACAAAAGACTATTTTTATGAAACAGGATATGAATCAGGTCAAACGATTTATCTAAAGGCTTACGGTGATTCATTTTATTCGAATGCGTATTACGACGAAGATTCAATTAAAGTCTTCCCGAATATTAATCACGACACACCTGATGCGTTATCTTTTGTATTGCCTTAGTTAATAAAACATCGAACAATTGCCGGAAACCATGAAATTGGCTTTTGAACCCGGATTCCTGTAATATTAAGTAGCGGGAAGATATTACCAGCTGCCGCCTGCACCTCCTCCGCCAAAACTGCCACCACCAAAACCTCCGAAACTGCTGCCACCTCCTCCAAAGCCTCCACCGCCGGAGAAGCTGTCCCAATGACCTGAACTTCCTCTGTTTCCACTGCCCATCATTCCAAGGAAAATCCAGAACGGAAGATTGCTGCGACCGAGAGACGAGCGTTGTGCACGCCGCCCTTTACTAAATAAGAAGAAAAATATCAAAAAGATAATGAAAGGAATAAAAGCTGCAACCGGACTTCCCTGCGTTTCGGTGCGTTTCATATAACCATCGGCAGTGAATTCGCCTTTCGTAAGTTTCATAAGAGTAGTCACAGCCGCCTGTAATCCACCATAGTAATCATTTTGTTTAAAACGGGGTATCATCTCATTGTTCACTATCCTGTTTGCTACGGCATCGGGTACTACGCCTTCAAGACCGTACCCTGTGGCAATGAATGCATGACCTTTCTCCCTGCCGGTTTTAGGTTTTACCAGTATCAAAATACCGTTATCCTTACCTTTGTGTCCTATACCCCACTTCTCACCGAGCTTAAAGGCATAATCATCTATTGATGTCCCGTCCAATGATTTCACGGTTACAACGGATATCTGAGTGCTGGTCTGATCGTTGAATTGCACCAGTTCCCTTTCAAGCGATTGTCTTTCCTCAGGTGTAAGAACACCCGCAAAATCATTTACAATACGAGGCGGATTCGGCTTTTCGGGCAGTTGTTGTGCCGAAACGGTAAAAGCAATAAACAGTATTAATAATGTTATGATATTCTTCATTGATATTTTTTTAAATTGAATTATTCTCCAAAAGAGATGTCGTCCGACAGTTCATTCACATCGTCACTTTGATATGGAAAGTGTTTTTTCAGATGAAGTCCGCTTTCCTTTATTCCTTCGGCAAGTCCTTCTGTAAACTTCCCTTCTTTGAATTTTTCCGTCATCATCTCTTTTATTTTATCCCAGAAATCTTCAGGGACTTTAGCGTTAATACCGGCATCGCCGAGAATGGCAAATTTGCGGTCTTTGTATGCAAGATAGAACAGCACACCATTTCGCTGGGCTGTTTTGTGCATTTTTAGCTTTTTGAAAATAAAGGCTGCCCTGTCGAGCACATCTCCTTTACACTGCGATTCAATATGAACCCTTATCTCTCCCGAAGTATTCATTTCGGCCTCTTTTATGGCGTCAACTATTTTTTTCTTATCTGCTTCCGACAGAAAATCTTTCATCGTTTATTTTGTTTAATTTTTTTGAAAAAGTATTCTTCAGTAAATAAACAGTTCAACCTGCCTGTTGCCATTCATTCAGTTCAACAATTTATTAAAACTCAACCTTTGGTACTTCTTTGGCTTTTTCTTCTGCTTTGAAATACGGTTTTTGTTCAAAGTCAAACATATTGGCAATAATGTTCTTCGGGAACTTTTTTATGTAGGTATTGTACTTACGTGTAGCTTCGTTAAATTTCCTGCGTTCAACGGCAATGCGGTTCTCTGTGCCTTCGAGTTGTGCCTGAAGATCCAAAAAGTTTTGATTTGCCTTGAGGTCGGGATAACGCTCCATCACCACCATTAATCGTGACAATGCAGAAGAAAGGCCATCCTGGGCCGACTGGAATTTCTGAAAAGTCTCCGGAGTGAGATTTTCTGCCGATATATTAACACTTGTTGCTTTAGCCCTTGCTTCAATCACTGCCTGCAGGGTCTCTTTCTCATGCGATGCATATCCCTTAACGGTATTAACAAGATTCGGTATAAGATCAGCCCTTCGCTGATAAACATTTTCAACCTGTGCCCACTGCGCATCCACAGCCTCCGATAGTTCAACCATGGTGTTGTATCCGCAACTGCTCAACAGCGGTATTAAAATAACAGAAACCAGTAATAATTTAAACTTTTTCATATCATTCGTGTAAATTAATTAATATCGTTTTAAAATTATAACAAAAATAACTAATTTAGTTTAACCTAAGTTCTGAAGGCTATTATAATTTACTTTTTAATCATTTATTTAACTGCATAAAACATTTGAATTATGAAAAAAGTTTTACTCTTTATCGCATTTTTCATTCTCACTGCCGGTTACACCTTTTCACAAGGTGTGATCATAAGTGAAATTGTGGCTTCTCCCTCCGGAAATTACCCCAAGTATGTGGAACTGACCAACACCTCAGCTGGTGAAATAAATCTTAACGGATATACAGTCAACTTATATGTTAATGGTAATACTACTGTTTTCAGGCATTATACTTTTGCATCAGATTTCATGTTGCCGTCTGAAGCATCTGTTGTTTTAACCAACATGGATAATAGTACAGACGGACAAAAATGGTCTGATTTTAATCTGAATACCCCGAACCTGGTTATCACCAGTACTGTTGCATACGGTAACGGAAATGATGTTTATGAATTGGTCGATGCATCCGATGTTGTTATCGACAGGTACGGCAATGTGGGGAACGATTTCACAGGAGAAGACTGGGAATATACCAAATCTTACTCATTTCGTAAATCTACAGTTCATACACCTACCCCGGACTTTGAAAGTTTACAATGGTATTGTGCAGGTGTAGATGCCCTTGTAGGCCATGAGGATGACCTTTCACCATACCTCACCCCGGGAACACATATATTAACAAATTCAACAGGTTCACTGAGTCTTACTTATCCTACAGGTGGTGAGAATTTTAACACAGGAGAAACCGTTACTATTACCTGGACATCATCAGGCATAAACGAATTAGTAATACAGGGTAAAAAGACTGACGAGGAAGGATATGAAACTTTAACGGATGATCCTGTTAAAGCAAACATTGGAAGTCTTGATTTTCCAGTCCCAACCGATGCAGAGGAGGGTGATTATCAATTACGATTGGTTTGTGTGGAAGATCCTACCCTTATGTCAGAAAGCGGGGAGTTTCATATTACCGATATTCATTTTGGCGGCCTTGATGATAATTATCCCTTCTGGCCTGAAAACGGGGCTACAGGAGTTTCAATTGTACTTAATGATCATAAAATAACAATAAACTTTAATGAACCTGTTCAGCCGGGAACAGGTAACGCATACCTGAAAAAATTCAGTGATAATTCAATTGTAAAGACTTTTAACGCAAATAATCCGAATGACTTTTTCACAAATCCCAATAACGAATATTCTATCATGTTTGATGTTGGCTCAGATCTTGATCCTGACACAAAATACTATGTAGAAATAGAGAATGGTGCAATTATTGACATGGCTCCCGCACAAAATAAATATGAAGGATTTTCAGGATCAGATACCTGGTCGTTCACTACCGAAGAAGCAACTATGATAAACAAAAAGAATAGTGATATCGTAATAGGCCCTAATCCGGTAACAAACAAGATGATTATCTCTGCCCAAAAGCCAATTACAAGGATTCAAATACTTAATTATGTTGGCCAAACGATTGAGGACAAAAAAATATCCGGACAAAGAGTTACTATTCCTGTTACCGAAATGTCAAAGGGAATCTATCTGGTAAGGGTATCATTTACTGATGGAACAGTAAAGGTTCAGAAAGTAATAAAAAGATAACTATAAAATGACCCCATGAAAAAAGCCATCCTGCCGTTGCGGGATGGCTTTTTACTTCTTTTTGCTAAATCGGATAACGGAGTAGAATGTTAACAGAAGTATCACAAAGCTCAAGTATCATTCTTTCGTTACATTAATGTGACAGACGAAACTTTACTTACACGTATTTAAGAACTAACTTTTTTCATAATTTTTTATAATTATGCGGAGGTCCGTAAAATCATCATGAAATCCAAAGGTATTTTATATCGTTCCTACGGAACTTATTTTTTGGATGCTTTTTCAAGGGGCTTCCGCCCCTTGTTAAAATATGTCGTCCCTACGGGACTAATAAGACTGCTGTTAGGCTGGTTATATTCTGACAAGACGTATCACCCCTTGTTTCATGTAAGCCGGGTAAGGTAGTTTTAAAAGAACGAAAATATTATACACAAAGAGCTTCATCTTATGTCAGAGCATACTGTCCCTACGGGACTAATAAAACTGCTGTTAGGCAGATTATATTCCAGAGAGCGTTACAAGAGTCGTTATTTCGAATCCCGAAAATCGGTATGAAGCCTGCCTGCCCGACTTATTTTTGGTCAGGCGGGTCTGCGCCGTACTACGGCAAGCAGGAAATCTACAAGTTATACTGATTAATACTGATTGATTCGTCCCCGTAATAAATACGGAACAGGCTGTTCCTCCTGGAAATGACAGTATTCAATACTTTTAGGACACTCTCTTTGCTACTTTAAAGTATAGTAGATTGATAAGTACGAAACATTCTCCTATGATTATTACGGTAAACCTGGTATCAATGCAACTTCTGCCCTTTGTTAAAGTGAAATACCTACGGGACTAATAAGACTGTTGTTAGGAAGGTTATATTCTGACAAGATGTATAACCCCTTGTTTCGTGTAAGCTGGGTAAGGTAGTTTTAAAAGAACGAAAATATTATACGCAAAGAGCTTAGCCTTATATCAGAATAATATCCTTCCGTGGCTAATAAAACTGCCGTAGGCAGGATATGTTCAAACAAGGGATGTTAGTCCCTTGTATTACCATACTGAAACAGAGTAGTTCCGTAGGAACGAAATATGTTCCACCTGAGATAAGGCTAAAAGCATCTCTCGCCCCTAAAACATCTATCCCCTAAAATCAATCAATGACCTAACTTAAATACAAGAGCACCGGTAAAATCACCCTGCGTAGTAAGAAGAGTTGAGCTGAATGAAAGGCCGCTTGACGGTCCGCCCGGACCAATACCAAAAAAGAAACCTCCTCCATTGATATACAAAGGCATCAGCAAACGCCCCTGCAATCTTAAACCTATTCTGTCTGACAGGTCAATCTTCAGGCCGCCACCGAGGACAACCGAGAAAACAACCTCATCATCCACATCATAATCTTTCATCTGAAACCAGGTGGCACCTGCCGAAAACAGCCCGAAAGGCTTAAGCACTCCTTCCCCCAGTGTTTTTATTCCGCCCAACTGGAAGTATTGAATTGCCATATCGTATTGCCATGCTTCAGCTTCATTGTAAATCCGATATGTACCTTTTGTATCCGACCGGGAATATGAGAACTCGCCAAATACACCCGGACCTACTTCCATAGACAACATTCCTCCGTAACTCATGGCATTATCCATCTTAAAATCTCCTTTATAAAAATCGATACGCCCGTTCAATTGATATCCGATAAAAGGAGTAATCTCAAAACTTCTTCCGGAGCCGGACTTCACTTTACTTTTACTTTGTGAACTAAAAGAATTATTGTATGCCGTCACAGGGTTTACCTGAGCAGAGATAGTCGATGTAGTTATCATCAATACAAAAACAAGAAATATTTTATTCATGGTATCAGTTATTTGATTTCAATTTATTTCATCACTAATATAACAAAACGTTTTAATGAATGTTGCAGACCAAAGCCAAACATAACAACATTATTCATCTTACTGTCTGAAAACATTAAAAAAACATAAAATATCCACGGATCCCATTATAACGCAAAACACTGACAAAATTCATTCTTACAACATTTTAAACAACTTAAATTTGTAGAATGAATTTATAACGTAACCAAAATTGCAAACTAAAAACTGAATACTATGCCAAATGGATTTTTCAAAGTTCCGGTAGCAAAGAACGAGCCTATCTTAAGCTATGCTCCGGGCACAAGAGAGAGAGCAGAACTGAAAAAACAGCTTGAAGAGTTCCGTTCAATGGAAGTCGATATTCCTATGTACATCGGAGGAGAAGAGATAAGAACAGGCAAAAAAGTTGCCATTCATCCCCCACACGACATAAATCATACATTGGGATACTATCATCAGGGAGATGAAACACATGTTCATCAGGCTATCGACGCAGCCCTTCAGGCACGTAAAAAGTGGGCTGAAATGCCGTGGGAGAGCCGTGCTGCCATTTTCCTGAAAGCTGCCGAGCTTGTGGCTGGTCCGTACCGCCAGAAACTTAATGCAGCCACAATGCTGGGACAATCAAAGAATGCTTTCCAGGCAGAGATAGATTCAGCTTGTGAACTTGCCGACTTCTACCGTTTCAACGTTCAGTACATGACACAAATATACCGTGATCAGCCTGAATCGGCACCCGGCATCTGGAACAGACTTGAATACCGTCCGCTCGAAGGATTCATTTTTGCACTGACTCCGTTCAATTTCACATCAATCGCAGGTAACCTGCAGACAGCCCCTGCCCTGATGGGCAACACCGTTGTCTGGAAACCTTCGAAAACAGCTGTTTACTCGGCAAATATCCTGATGCAGATATTCAAAGAGGCAGGAGTACCTGACGGAGTAATTAACCTTGTTTACGCTTCAGGGCCTGTTGCCGCGAAGGTGGTATTCTCACATCCTGATTTTGCAGGATTCCATTTCACCGGATCTACCGAAGTATTCCAGAATATCTGGAAAAACATCGGAACAAACATTCATAAATACAAGACCTATCCGCGCATCGTAGGTGAAACAGGTGGTAAAGATTACATCTTTGCTCATAAAACATGTGATGCCAAAGCTGTTGCCACGGCCATTTCACGCGGCGCTTTCGAGTATCAGGGACAAAAATGTTCTGCTGCTTCAAGGGCTTACCTGCCTGAAAGTCGTTACGATGAGATAATGGGTTATGTTCATGAAGATCTTGCCGACATGAAAATGGGCGATCCTGAAGATTTCACCAACTTCATCAATGCAGTTATCGATGAACCTTCATTTGACAAACTTGCTGCAGCCATCGATGAGGCAAAAGAGCATCCTGAAGCTGAGATCGTTGAAGGCGGCGGATACGATAAATCGAAAGGTTACTTCATTGAGCCGACCATCATCAAAACTACAAATCCTCACTACCGCACAATGGAAGAGGAATTATTCGGTCCCATCCTGACCATTTATGTCTACAAGGATAACGAAGTTGACGAGGCCTTGGATACTCTTGACAAAACATCAATGTATGCACTGACAGGAGCTATCTTCTCACAAGACAGGTATTTCATTGAGAAAGCGACACAACGTCTTGTTCACACTGCAGGAAACTTCTATATCAACGACAAGCCGACAGGTGCTGTTGTGGGACAACAACCGTTCGGAGGTTCAAGAGGATCAGGCACGAACGACAAGGCAGGCTCAATGATAAACCTGATGCGCTGGGTTACTCCGCGTACCATCAAGGAAACATTTGTTCCGCCACATGATTACAAATATCCTTTCCTCGCAGAGGATTAATGATATCCGGGAAGCTGTCTTAAAAAGGCAGCTTTTTTTTTGGGGCTGTTTCAAACTTCGATATTTCAATCTTTGTTTATAAAAAGTTCATATTTCCTCTTTGTACTGTTACCTACGGAATAACTATTTTGTTATTTTTGTAAAAAGTGTAAGAATGAAACTCGCAAGCATCTGGCAAAAGATACCGTCTTTCCTCAAGAATAAATATGCCATAACTCTGATGGTATTCTTTGTATGGCTTACACTGTTTGATCAAAACAGTTTCATATTCCGGCACAAGCTCTCTTCACGTATCAGCAAGATGGAAAAGCAGAAAGAGCTATATCAGGAGCAGATCAAAAAGAATAAGGAAAAAATAAAGGAGCTTCAAAGTAGTCCTGAGAACCTGGAAAAATTTGCCCGCGAAGAGTACCTCATGAAAAAAGAGAATGAGGTTATTTTTGTAATCGAAGAGGAATGAAGATTTGCGATTAACAATTTGAGACCGGCGATTTCAGATTTTTATTTCTCAAAAAATAGTTTTCCATTAAATCCTGTAACCATAAAAATCAAATATGTACAAATTTCTTTCGATACTTTACTATTTAGGAATGGCACTTCTGTTTGTTGGAATCGTACTTTTATTTACCGATAATCAGGCAGGACTGATAGTTTACTCCGTCGGCGTAGTTCCGATAATCGGGATCAGATTGTTCAACCGCATTGTTGCCAAACCTGAAAGACACCGGATAAACACGATCCTTTTTGCAAGCTCGCTGTTTCTTGTTGCTGCGGGAGTAGCAAAATATTACCACGAAGGTTATTGGGTGGTTTTTATACTGATAACTGCAGTGCTTGATTTTTATGTAAGTTTCAGAAGGATCTGAGAGATAATTAATAGTTACACACAAAAACAATAATCCGAACGCTAATCTTCTGTCTCCGATGGAGTGTCAGGCGCATAATCATAAAAGCATCGCTGATCATCTCATCACATCTGATCTATCCATTTTCCTGAAGATCATAAGCAAAGAATGGACATCCGCATTTTCAGGATGTGTAAGCCCCATATCTTTTAATAAGATTTCAGCTGCACGGGAAACAGGGATCTTTTCATAAAAATTTTCATGAACAAAGTTCAGGTATTTCACAATTTTAAATGCATTGAAAATCTCAAAAAAGCGCTTTCCAAAGACCGCAACTGAAGAACAATTATCACTAAGATTTTCAAGCTCACTAATAAACCCGTCCTTTATCAGGAAGTGCTTTAACGGCTCTTCCAAACTGTCAAGGAACCGGTCATACTCACTGTTGCTTATGCGGTAAAAAGCAGCTCTTTTACTAAACAGTTCTTTTAACGCATAAAATGACCCCGGTGCATATGTTTTAAGAACAGCACTATCCGAAACCAGTTTTTTCACCACGGGCCCGGTACCGAAAGGCACCCTGTCAGACGGCCGGGACGAAGGATAAACACACGTTGTATTCAGCTCCCCGTAACCACCCATTTGAACAACTTTTTGAATAAGATAAAAATCCTCACCTGCCTGTTTTCGTGGCATTCCCCCTGCCATAACATAAGCTGAAGCCCTTAAAGCAAATGCAGATCCGACAGTATGAAAAGCATAGGGAAATCCTGTGAAACCGAGTATCTGTTTGTAATAACGGAGATAAAGTTCATAGATTGCTGCTGCCTTTCCCTCTTCTCCGGTTAACGGATGTTCAAAACAGATGCTGCACCCTGTAGCTTTCTTCCGTGAAAAATATTTCAATATCTCTACAAAGTAGTTACCGGCTACTGTAGTATCGGCATCCATGGAAACGATAATACCATCGGAAATACCGTTCTGATAAAAAAAGGACACTGCCTGGTCCATTCCAAGTTTACGTGCTGAACCTACTCCGGCATGCTTTTTACGTACATTGAATTCTTTAAGCGGGATAAATCTGATATTCTGACCGGAGTACGAGCCTGCATACAACAACAAAGATTGGAATAACTCCTCCTGCTCATGAATAACTTCAGGAGTTGATCTTTCCGAAGCATTAACAACAATTATCACACTTATCATCTCCTTTACTCTTTTAGAGCTTTCGGAGAGAGAATTAAGGCAATCAAAAATATAGTTCTTCTCAAGATAGGCAGGTATCACTACAATCAGTCTGCTGCCCGAAAGGTCATACTCAGACAAACGATCAGTTATCGCATGCCGTTTAAGGTATTTCCAATAACTTTTTTTGAGGCGAACATCAGACATTGATCAGGCATTTACTCGTAAAGATAAAAAAAGCAGAAACCATACGGCCTCTGCTTCAAATAATTTTCCGATAATATCTTTACTTTTTCTTCGATGTATTATAACGGTCATTCAGGGCTTTAACTATATCATTGGTAATATCTACTCCGGGCTCACTGTAAAGAATGTTATCGCCCATAGTATTGCTCAAAATGACTTTATATCCCTTAGTCTTATTGTATTCTTTAAGATAGCTCATCAAGGTGTCCCTCAGTTCGGCATTGATCTTGTTCTGCTCTGCCATTAATTCATTTGTAAGACGTGTATTCAGATCCTGAAGATCCTGATTTGCCTTAGCAAGACGTTGTTCCTCTTTTTGTGCCCGGTCTAAACTTAAATAACCGTTGTTCTGCAATTTCCTTTGATGCTCCCTCAGGTCCTGTTGAAACACTTTAGCTTTTTCATTAAAATCGGCTCTTGACGACTCTTCTTTCTTCAGCATTTTTTCCTTAAGAAGCTTTGCATAATCATACTTCAACAATAAAGAGTCAGTATTTATATAAGCCAGGGGAAAAACAACTGTGTTTTTCACACCGCTCTCCGATGCTTCTCCTACCTCAACCTTTTCACTACTAAAGTGTAACACAAACAATATTACAACAGCAATCAATAAAATACTGTTAAGAACCACTGATAAATTTTTCATATTTTTTTAATGAAATTTTTACTACTCATTTAATGCGTAGCAAATATAATTGATTAGATGCTATATAAAAACTAATAGATTTAATTTTCACATCCCCCAACAACGACAATCCTTGTAATTAGTTGATTCCGTGAAAGATAGCCAAATAGTATATAAATGTTAAAAAATCTTACGTGTGCGACGTTTATATTTAGCACCGCTTGAAGTACCCGAACCACCTGAAGAATTGCAAGGCATTGCTCCCCGGTAGGCTTTCTTTTTATACCCTTTATTGAACCTGAACATTATTGCAAACTCATTTGCACCATTGGTACTTCCTGCAAGATCAGAAAGGGTGTAATCATAGCTGTATGAAAACCTGATATTGCCAAAAGTTATTCCCAATATCATCACAATTGCATCATTGTTGGACATCCCGTCATTATTAACAAAAGGAATACCACGATACCACAATCCCATTTCAAATGGATTAATATACCAATAAGCGCCAACATCCAGCTGATTGAACTTTTTCTGCATGTAATAGTTCATAGCCAACGTAATACTTTGCTCATCATGCTTCCTGCCTCCTTCCCTGTAACGTATCTTATATCCTCCGTAGAAAGTTGTTTTTATGGGCATGTAAGTCTCAATATCAGTAAACCCGATATCTTTCTTTACCAGGTGATCAACAGAAGCACCGACCCAAAAGAAGTCACTGTATACCATTGCTGAAACTGAAGCATCAAATCTTTTGTAGCTGTCTGTTACAATGTATGAACTGCTTCCCGGAAGAATCGTACCGTCATCAGGATTAATGTCCTCGGGCGGTATAAGCGAAGCCGGGTCGATCTTCTGCTCTGAATATTTGAACTGAATACCGGGACGAACAAAAATATCACGTAACACCTCAAATTCATAAGCATACAATAAACCCACATTCTGCGCCACGAATTGTCCGTTACCCTGATCATCGCGGACGAACAGTAAACCTAAACCACTGCTGTACTCACGGAAAAAATGATCAGCTGAGAAAGATACAGATCTGTAGGTTCCTGAAATACCAGGCCATTGGTCACGATAACTTAAAGACAATCTGCTGCCGTCGGTCAATCCGGTAAAAGAAGGACTAAGGTACAATGGCGATGCATAGGTCTGAGAAAACGTTACATCCTGAGCCCTCATTGTGACCGGAAAACCAACGATCAGCAAAATGAATAATAATACTTGCCTAATATATCTCATTACAAGTTTCAGTTCGTTTTTAAATTATCGTACCAGCAGCACACTACCTGTTTTATGGAACTCTTTTCCACTGATATAAGTACCTGATGCTTTCCATACATATACGGCCTGCGGTGACAATTCACCCTTATACAATCCGTTCCAGCCCTCATTGATGTCATTCGTCTCGAACAGCAGCTGTCCCCAGCGGTTGAATATCTGTAATGTATACGTATCAACATCACGATATACCGGTTTAAATATAGCATTTACATCGGAAATATCGCCTGAAGGCCGCGGCATAAATGCATTCGGGAAGGTAATAAACCCGGAAAGTTTTGCCTCGACAACATCTTCCTTCAACAATACGTCTTCGCAACCATACTTGTTATGCACAGTCAGCTGGATTGAATAAATTCCCTCATCCTGATACTCATGAGACGGATTGGCTTCATCCGAAGAGCTCCCGTCACCGAAATCCCATAAGAAAGAGGTTCCGTCAACCGAAAGGTTATACATCCTTACATATTCACCTGGAATGTAAACAGTAGTCGGCTTAACATCGAAATCAGCAACAGGATGATCGTGAACAGTGATCATCTTACTGTAAACAGCATCTTTCCCGTCGGGTCCCGGCACAGTAAGGATCGCAGTATATTCTCCTGCTTCTTCATAGGTATGTGTAGGATGCATATCGTTTGATGTTGTACCGTCACCAAATTCCCAATAGAAGGTGCTGCCACCCACGGAATAATTAGTAAACACAACTTCTAACGGATAACATCCTTCATCCACATTCACCTCAAAACCGGCATCCGGCACTTCTTTATACCATATTGTAACATCATCGTATGCCTCACAATCCTCAACCTTGATCGTCCATCTGAAGGTGTTCTTGCCCGCTGCAAGATTACGTACGTAGGTGCTGAAATTATTCACATCATCAAAATCTCCACTTCCTGCAACAACACTCCACTCACCAGTCAATGCTCCCGGATTAGCAGCTCTCATCTGATATTCCGGATCATAAACCGTGACATCCTCTCCTGCATACGGATTAGCCTTGTTACTTGTTACAGTAACCGTACTTTCTGTTGAACAATCACTGCCTTCGTATGCAATAGTCCACTTGTAAACATTCTCACCAAACCCTACATTCACCACTTTAGTATCGTAACTATGAATATCCTCAAAGTCACCTGTACCGCTTATCACTGACCACGTACCTGTACCTGCTACAGGATTATTTGCATTGAGCACAACATAATCATCACAAATAGTCCGGTCGGCGCCTGCATCAGATGGATCAGGAACCTGATTCTTAATCACCACGGTGTCGGTTGAGAAACAACTTCCGTTTATAATTGACCACATCAGAACATTACTTCCAAAACCAAGATTCCTCACTATTGTTTTCGGATCGTCGATCACATCGAAATCTCCCCGTCCTGAAACAACACTCCACTCACCTTCACCATGTTCCGGTTGATTTGCATCTAATTGTGCCCAGTCTTTACAATCTATCACATCAGGACCGGCATTGGCTGTTGTAGGTGCATTATTTGTTACAATAATACTATCAGACAGAGTACATTGTCCCCTGGTCAATGTCCACATCAAAATATTCTCACCCGGAGACAGCCAGAGTACCTTAGCATCAGGATCGGAAGGATCACTGAAACTACCTGACCCTTTAACAATAGACCATAATCCCGTTCCATACTCCGGAGGATCAGCTTTCAATGTAGTATTCGAGTAGCATATCTCCATATCACGACCTGCATAAGGCTCAGAAGGACGATTGTTGGTTATCAACACATCATCTGTTGATTCACATCCTTTATTCACCACTACCCAACGGAAGACATTATCTCCCTGAGATAAGCTGTCCACACGTGTTTTCTCATACATGTCATTATCGATCTTAGCTGCACCTGTAAGTATCTCCCAGTGTCCCTGACCGATCAGAACAGGTGTTGCATCCAGTATCGTATTGTTTTCACAAATTTCCTGGGTATTTCCGGCATATGCCGTACTCGGAGAATTATTTACAATATTTACCTCATCCCAGGTAATACAGCCGCGATACGAGATTGTCCATCTCAGATAATTATCGCCTTTTGCAAGGTTATGAACCCTTGAACGAGGATCATTCTGATCTTCAAATGTTGCCTGGTTCTCTCCACCACCCACGACACTCCATGTTCCTATACCCGGTAAAGCATTATTAGCTTCAAGAACAGTATCAGTAGAACATGTTGTCAGATCATTTCCTGCATATGCATCTATCTTATTATAACTAACCCTCACATCATCGTACGACATACAACCGTTATGGGTGATCGTCCAGCGCAGAATATTATCGCCAAACTTAAGGCCGTCGATACGTGTAGCAGGATCAGTAGCATCAGCAAAATCACCACCGCCATTCACGAGAGTCCATGCACCATTACCAATTACCGGCACATTAGCTGCCAGATAAGTTGTAGTATCACAAAGGTCCAGATTCTCGCCTGCATAAGCTTTTGTAGGATTATCGTTTGTGATAATTATAGTATCAATTGCTGTACATCCCATATAGTTAATGGTCCATGTAAGTTGATTATTTCCCTGATCAAGGTCATGAACAACGGTATACGGATTAGTATTATCTTCAAATATTGCAGAACCAGATCCTCCTACTACTCCCCAGATACCATCACCCGGGTTAGGCAGGTTGGCTGCAAGGACTGCAGTGTCAGCACAATTGACCTGGTCAACCCCTGCAATTGCAGGTATCAGGTTATTCGATATCACCACATCATCTGATGATAAACAACCATTGTTATCCACTGTCCAGCGGAAGCGGTTTGCTCCACGTGACAATCCTGTAACTTTGGTATACGGATCAATATCATTTTCGATATTCCCGCTTCCTGAAATGAACTCCCATTTGCCAACTCCATATTGCGGTATGTTGGCTGACAAATTCACGGAATCAACACAAACAACCCTGTCATGGCCTGCAAATGCATTTGAAGGCTTATCGTTCTGTATAAGAATCGTATCAGATGACACACAGTTAGCAGAGGAAATTACCCAAACAAGTTTGTTCAGTCC
>Ga0256913_10000946_pt1 | contig 15052 bp, 15 predicted proteins | sample Axial_MatmetaG_FD_185970 | JGI IMG/M metagenome (GOLD analysis project Ga0256913, IMG submission 185970) | Deep-sea worm associated microbial mat communities from Axial Seamount, Juan de Fuca Ridge, Pacific Ocean - Axial_Mat | ecosystem: Environmental > Aquatic > Marine > Oceanic > Microbial...
ATAGAGGCTTTTTTGCTATCTTTTATGCTACTTAGCATCTGTGGTAGTGCATTTTGAAGTCTGATAGCCATAAATCTAGCCTGATATGCTTTGGTTCGTTTGAGAAAATCAAAAAGCTCTTTGTATCGTTTTGAGTTGGTTTTTTTTGCCCATAAAAATGCTTTTTTGCTACTCCAAGGAAAATCACTCTGTGGAGTCAACCAGTGTGGCATAGCTACATTTTGGCTTTGCATATACTCTAGAACCATAGGAAATACTTCTCTAAATCTCTCAGTGTGATTGGCTGGAAACCATATAAAATGCCCTATGCCAAGAGATGCAAAATCCTCTCCATCATTCCACCACACTAGGTACTTATCAAGCCCTGCACCTTCATTTTGCCATACTTTGTTGGCTATATAGATAGCATCTTTATCACTTAGCTTGATAGTGTTTGCTTGAAGTGAGATTACCAAAACCAAAGCAGCCAATATATATCTCAAAACCATCTCCTACACAAAGCTTGGTGCATCATTGGCAAAGAGTATCAAGTCCCCTGCAACAGTCTGCTCTACTAGCATATCTTGCATTTTGCTTTTATCTTCTAGCTTATAGAGTTTGGCTTCATCTACATACTCTTTGAAGATTTTGTAGTTCAAATCACCTGTAACTACGACCAAATCAAACACTTCATTGGCTTTTTTGGCTACTTGGATATTTAGCTCATCATCTACCTCTACTAGCCCAGGAGTGATTACCACTTTGCGTCCTTGGTAGCTTGAAGCTAACTCAAATGAAGCCATCATACCATCTATGTTGCCATTGAAACTATCATCTAGTATCACTTTACCACCTGCATCTATGCGTTGGAGTCTATGCTCTGTTGGTTGTAGGGTTTGCAAGGCTTTGTTGATGCTCTCGTCATCAAGCCCCAAAGATTTAGCTACCAAGATAGCTGCTGCTATATTCATAGCGTTGAACTTTCCTAAAATATTGGCACTATATCTAGTACCATTTAACTCAAAGCTAATCCCATCAAGAGTAGATACCACATCACTGATGATAAACTCAGGCAATGGAAGTGGTGATGAGATATCGTAATCTTCTTTGGTACCAAAGATATGGATATGTTCTGTTGGCTTTACCATCGCACTTTGATGGACAAAAGCCTCTTTTAATCTATCACTTTTTAGTATCTCCATTTTGGTATTGCGAATATTTTCCATAGTTTTAAAATACTCTATATGTGCAGGACCAATCTTGCCCACGACTGCATAGTGTGGGTTGACAAATGTAGCAATCTCAGCGATATCACCCTCACCTCTAGCACCCATCTCTACTACATACACTTTGGTATCATTTGGCAAATCTTGGTTGATATCTTTGATAACTCCTGCTAGAGTATTGACTGACCTTGGAGTAGCATAAGTGCTATAGTGTGATTTCAAAATGTGTGCGATAAAATTTTTGATACTAGTTTTACCATAACTAGCAGTAACACCTACAACTATCAAATCATCCATACTATCTAGTTTGGCTTTTGCCTGTTTTTTGAAGCTATCAAATAACATCTTTTCTATATATACTGAGATAAAATATGCCAAAAAGATAGGAATGATTACTGCCTTGTGTCCACCAAAAGCCAAAGTCATAAAAAGACCCAAAAAGATAGATAATCCAAGATATTTTTTGACTCTACTTGTAAATACCAACGGCTTATCTAGTGATTTGTACCACAAATACAAAGCTACCAGATATATAGCAGATACTACAAATCCATACCCTCCGATATAAGAAGCAAACTGATATGCACCATAAGGCACCAAAAAATATACTATATGCCACCACGCTTTTGTATGGTGAAAAATCACACGGTTGAGTTTGTAGCTATACCACTGTAAGTTAGTGATAGCATAATAACTCATAGCACCCAAAAACAGTACATAAAATATCAAATCTACTATCTGCACGATTACTCCTTACACTCTTGTTGGATTTTGTCGCTGATAAATTGAGAATGTTGCAAAAAGAAAAAGTGATCACCATCAAGTGGATATAACTGACTTGGCTTGATAAGTGTTGCTATCTCTTCACCAGTATATAATGGAGTGGCTGTATCTTCTTTGCCCCAAAAAAGTAGTGCATTGTTAGTAAATGATGCAAAAGAGTTACGAAAATCCTCATCGACTACATTTTTGAATGTCTCATACATCTCGTGGCTCATACCTTTGGCATCTGGTGCTACAAAAAGCTCTCTGATTTTTTGCATACCCAAATGTTTGAGTAGTTTAAATGTCGCTATCTTTGCTTTGATAGACCAAGGTTTTTCGGTCACTATACCAGCTGAAGATAGAAGCACCAAACAATCAGGCTCTAGTAGTGTTGAGACTTTGCCACCAAATGAGTGTCCCATAGCTATGTTTGCTTTGGCTTTGATAGTATCTAAAAAAATCTTGATAATCTTAGCATAATCATGCGTAGTTAGTATCATATCATTGCTACTTTTACCAAAACCAGGCATATCTATATAGATGTGCTTATATTGAGATAGGTGCTTTCCAAAAGCTTGTTTCATAATCTCTTTGTTGCTTCCCCAACCGTGAAGAATCACTAAATTTTTATCACTAGTTGGGTTTAGTATCTCATAAGATATATCAAATTTGTGTGAGTTGTACTCTATTTGCTTTATTGCCATAATCCCTCTTAGTCTATATATTTGTCTTTTTTCATTTCACTCTCTTGGATATACTCACGATACAGCATCGCCAATCCAAAAGTCACTACTATAATAACACCCGCAGTGATAGTTAGCTTGATAAATGTCTCCCAACTCATCGCATCCATAGTCCACACTTGCACAAGCAAAATAATAGCATATACCAAAAATACAACTCCACTGATGATACTAGCTACTTTCATTACTTTCATCTTACACTCCTTTTCATCACTACCACATACCCTTCTCTTCTAAAAAAGAGTAACATTCTTCTTACATCTTTCTCCATAGTTACCACTTCCCAGCCATCTTGTGCATTGGCATTGAGAAACTCTGAGAATTTAACTGGATTGACTTTAGACTGTCCAAGCAAGAGTGAGCCAAGCATCCCTTCTTGGTAAATAACTACTTTATATTCAAACATCTTTTATCCTTATAGTTGGTTGAAGTTAAGTTGTTGTAATCTATCAAAATCATAGATATCTTTAAACTCTTGCAATATACCATCATCATCTATATACATAGTAAAGTATGCGGTGTGTACAAACAATCTTTTTGTCAAATGTATATAGTGAGTCTTTAGACTATCATACATCTGCACTGCACTCTCCCACGATGTATTTGTGTAGTGTGTTACTATGTATCTTAGCATATCATTTGGCTTCTCTAGCCTAATACATCCATGGCTATACATCCTAACACATCTTTTAAAAAGATACTTTGATTGGGTATCGTGCATATATACAGAGTAGTGATTTGGGAAGAGAAATTTGACTCTACCTAATCCATTTTTCTTTGAAGGTATCTCTATAAATTTAAACGGTACATACCCTTTACCACCTACATACTCTTTAGCATTGACTTGCGAAAGAGATAGTTTTGGGGAGTTGAGATTATAATCTCTATGTATCTCCATACGGTGAGATCTGAGATAGTTTGGATTTCTTAGTGCTTTTGGGATAATCTCATTTCTAGCTATCGAATCAGGTACATTCCATTGTGGATTTAGTACGATATATTGCAAATACTCACCAAAGATTGGAGTTTGCATATGGTGTTTTCCTACTACTACTTTCATAGCTAGTTTAGTCAAACCATTTTCTATGATACGCACCTTAAACTCTGGTATATTTACCAATGCATAAGCATTACCTACATTTGGTTTTAGTAGTTTTGCTCTTTCTATATTTAATCTTAATTTATACAACTTGGTTGTGTTGCCTTCAGCTCTTAAGCTCTTATAGGCACTAGCTAATCTTTGAAACTCCCTATACTTTGGTACATACGGACTTAATATTTGCGTGATACTCCAACCAGCTTTTAGCTTATTTTGCAAATCTTGCATTGATACTTTTTGTTTATATATATGAAAGTGTGTTTTAAATTTGTCATTTTTTCTTGCACTCTGAGCTGCTTTGAAAGATGCTATATCTATACAATCATTTGCTAAGTTATTGGCATATTTATAAAGCATTTGAGTCATATCTGCAGAGTTTTCACTTCTTATTACTCTATTTGCCAAATCTCTATCTTGACAGATAGATAGATATGTATCATCTTTGAGTATCTCTACAAACTCATTTTTTTGGCTATATCCCCATCCATTACTATCTGGTGTATTGACACAACCACTCAACGCCAACCCAAAAGCAGCAACTACCAATAATCTCAATCTCATCAAATTCTCCCTTCTAAAGCGTATGCACATACATTTGCACTAGAAAATGCCCACTGCAAATTGTATCCTCCTACTATGCCTGTCACATCCAAAACTTCACCCAAAAAGTACAATCCATCGCATTTTTTGCTCTGCATCGTATAGCAATCAACCTCACTACACTCAACTCCACCCTTGGTGGCTTCTGCTTTGCTATATCCAAAAGTACCAGCAGGTGCAAAAGTGTATGAGTTAAGCTTTTTGAGTATTTGTAACTCTTTTTTGGTGTATTTGGATGCTATTTTGTCATCTAAACCAAATTGTATCAAAAATGCCTTTGTAATTCGTTTGGATAGTGGCAATAAATTGGATAATATTTTGTTACTATTTTGTAACCATTGCCAATCAAAATCTGGCAAAAAGTCTATAGTGATACTTCCTTTATCCCAAAAAAGCGATATATCAAGTATAGCTGGACCACTCAATCCTTTGTGTGCAAAAAGTAAAGCCCCCTCAAACTCATAATCTTGATAACTTACTCTTACATCACAAGAGTTACCGCTAAGCTCTTTGAAGAAAAACTGCTCTTTTTGTAGTGTCAAACCAACCAGTGCTGGGGATGTTGGCACTATAGAGTGTCCTAGCTTGGATGCTATCTTGTATCCTATATCACTAGCTCCAAGCTTAGCAAAACTCAGCCCACCTGAAGCAACCACTACACAACTAGACTCAATAGTACCATTTGAAGTTTGGATATAAAATGTATCATCTTTTTTATCTATATCGAGTACTTTTGTGTTAAGTTTGATGTCTTGTTTGGAGGCTTCATTGGTAAGTATTTGCACCAAATCTTTGGCACTATTTTTACAAAAATACTGTCCATCTTTTTGGATTACTACCTCTAAACCTCTCTCTTTGAAGTAGTTTATCACATAATTATTATCAAACATATCCAAACCATACTGCACAAAATAATCTTTGGCTCTATAGTAGTTTGGTGAGAGTTTAGTGTTGGTGATATTGCATCTGCCACCGCCACACACTAAGAGTTTGGCTCCTAGATATGAGTTGGATTCTATCACAATGGCACTCTTTGGTGGCAACAGTGAAGCCAACATCAATCCACTAGCACCACCGCCAATTATTACAATTTTGTTTTTCATAAGCGTATTATAACGATTTGTTTTCTTTTTTATGCTAAAATCCCACTTATGAATAAAATAGCTTTGATTTTAACACTATCTTGTACTATATATGCTACTGGTTTGTTTCAAATCAGTGATAAAAATGGCAATGTAGTAGTCAACAAAGAGATATGCCATACCCAAAATGCTTGTATCAACCAAAAAGCCAGTGAATATTCACTCCAAGCACTATATGATGAACTCCACAAAGAAGAACGGATGGCAAGATTAGCAGCCATCGCCAAGCAAAGAGCTTTGGCTATCAAACAGGCTCAAGCCAAAGCCCAAGCCAAACACCAAGAGTACAAACTATCCAAACAAGAAGCACAAGATTTGGTAGATTATGCTAGATATTTCAAAGGTGGCAAATATGTATGGGGAGGTACAACTCCTCAAGGCTTTGATTGTTCTGGATATGTCCAGTACCTATACAAAAAACACGGTATCAATCTTCCAAGAACTGCACTTTCACAATCCAAAGTGGGCAAAGATGTATCTATAGATGAACTCAAAAAAGGCGATTTGCTATTTTTCTTGACAGATAAAAAAAGGGGCATTCCTATCACTCATGTAGGTATTTATCTTGGCAATGGAGAGTTTATACACGCTGCATCTAAGAAAAAAGGCATTATAATTTCACCTATTACTCACGGCTACTATGCCAAAAAGTTTGTAAAAGCCAAGAGAATTTTACCAAATGGATAGACTATGCATATAAAACCAGAATGTATCACTTGTATTATGAATCAAACTCTAAAAGTGTGTAAGCTACTTGAGCTAGATGATGAAGCCTCCAAACCACTACTAGATAGCACAGCACAAATACTCATCAACTCCTCTATGAGTCAAACCCCTCCACAAATAGCCAAAGATACCTATGAGATGATATCCAAACTCACATCCAACAGTGACCCTATCAAGAGTGCCAAAGAGTTAGCCACTAAGATAGCTTTAGATATCGATATATCTTTTGCATCAACTCTTAGTGATTTTATCAAACTAGCAGCTATTGGTAATGTAATAGACTTTGGTGCTCAAAAGCAGTTGGACTTAAACACTCTCATCCAAGAGCAGTTTCACAAAGAGTTTGCACTAAATGATTATGAAAAATTTGTTACTGATTTACAAAATGCCAAAAGTATGGTCTATATAGGTGATAATACAGGTGAACATATATTTGATAAACTTCTTATTCAAAAAATCAAAGAGTTATATGATATAAAAGTATATTATTTTACTAGAGGCAAACCTATCATCAATGATGTAACCACCAAAGAGGCTTCGCACTTAGCAGATGTAGCTGCTATCATAGATACTGGAGTACCAACACCAGGGTATGATTTAAACTATGCCAACGAAAAATCCAAAGAGATATTTTATAGTAGCGATATAGTCTTAGCCAAAGGTATGGGCAATTATGAAAGCTTATATGATGAGACTACCAAAGAGATATACTATCTATTTATAGTCAAATGCTCAGTAGTAGCCCAAGCCATAAATCAAAATATTGGCGAATATATATTTACTAAACACTAACTCTAATCATCTTTAGGTATAAACTTACCACACCCCTTATCAGGTGTACCACCAAACTTTTTGACCTCTCTTGCACTATTATCTTCATATATCTTATATCTTTTACACTCAGATGATTTAACACACTCCAAATTTTTACAACCAACATCCTCAGGTACTGGCATATTTTATCCTTTGTTTCATAATAAAAAGCCTAAAGCTAAAAGCACATTATGGAATGCGACCAAGTCGCACTCACTAACCCCTAACCACTAATTACTCACTACTAACTACTCACCCTCTCATAAGCAAAATCGCTCACATTCCTCTCATCCTCATCAAAATTTATCCCAACTAGATATATCTGCTTGTTTTGATTTAAATACTTTTGATGATAGTTTTTCTCTTTGATTTGAGATAAGGCATCATTGCTTCCTACTTTAAACTCTATGATATAGATTTTATCTTTGATAAGTAGTGTTATATCTATACGACCTTTGTTTGTTACATCTTCAGCTATGATTTCTACTCCAAGAGATGCTAGGTATGCATATACTACACTTGCATAGTATCCTTCAAAATTGGATATATTGTTTTTGACATAATTGTTATATGGTATAGAGGCAAAGAGGCTTATTAGGGTATCTTTGAACTCTTCTAGGTTGCCTTCTAATAGTGCTTGGTATGTAGGTAGTTTTTTATCTTGGAAGTTGGTATTTGATAGATACCTTAACATCAATTCATTTAGAGAGATTTGTACTTCTAGGTTTGGTACTCTTAGAGTATATTCAAATCCTCCAAAAGGATACTCTATTACACTGTCTATTGTCAAATACCCAGCTTGAAATAAAAGTGATTCTAGTTGGATATTTTCTATATCAAAAGAGTTTAAAAGTGTCTCATCTGTTTTTAGATTTTGTAAGCTTGGTAGATAATAATCTCTTGTTTTTATTAACTCTATGAGGCTATATGGACTTCCACTCTCCCACCAATAGTTTTTAAACATAAATCCATTTTTGATAAATTTTAGTATATCAAATGGGTTATATACTCTATCTCCTAAAAAGTTATAGCCATTATACCAAGTTTTAACTCTCTCTTTATCAACACCAACTAGATACTCATCAAATGTTGTATCTATATCATTTTGTGTATATCCACACACTATTGCATAGTTTGGATTTAGGCTTATATCTTCTATATTATTTAATCCACTAAATATACTAGCTTTTGTAAATTTGGTGATGCCTGTTAGGAAGGCAAAGCGGATATAGGCGTCGTTTGCTTTTAGTTGTGAGTATAATCTTCTTAGTATATCTCTGTGTTTATTTGCAGTTTCTATATCACTTATCATATCTAGTATTGGTTTATCATACTCATCTATCAAAACCACTACTTTTTTTTGATACTTTTTATAAGCTTGTTGGATCAACTCTTCAAAACAGTTTGCATAATCTTTACTTTTGCACTCTAATCCTAATCTTTCTTGATTGTTTCTAAACAATGCTTCTAAATCATTAAACAGATCTTGCGTACTTGTTATAGTTTTAAAATCTAACTTTATAACAGGGTGTGAATCAAAGTCATACTTATCATAGATATGCAAGTCTTTAAAGAGTTCTTTATTGCCTTCAAAGATATTGTGCAATGTATCCAAAAAAAGGCTTTTCCCAAATCGGCGTGGACGGCTTAAGAATACATACTTATAGCTATCTATAAGACTAAGTGCCAAAGAAGTTTTATCTATATAAAGATAATCTTTATTTATAATCTCACTAAAAGTCTGGATACCAATTGGAAGTTTTTTTAGCATAGATTTTTGCCTTTTTTAGTGGTATTATAACATAAGAAAGCCATAAAGCAGAAAGCCTAAATCCATAAGCTGAAAGCAAATTGTTGGGGTGCTATACACTTGTTCTAAAAAAAGACTTAAACCCACTCACAATAAAGCAACTCAAACCCTCTAAATATAACAATGATAGATTTATCTATTTGAAATTTTGAGGTTTGTTTATATTTAGAGATCTGTTGTGAAGCTTGATTTATGGCACTATTTAGTTTAGTCTCATCTACACTATCGCTTTGTTTAAAAAATTTAAACTCTATGAGTATATTTGGTATATCATCTTTTATATTCGGAGCTTTTAGTAGTAAGATATCGCTATATCCTTTATTTAACTCCATTTCACTAATACTTGCATACAATCTATTTAATGAAAAATATGTCATATAAAACATCTTTATATCACTCTCAAGTGAGACCAAATCTCTTATAGAGGTATTTTCATCCAATATCTTTGCTAAATGTTTTATAACACTTAAATCATCATTTATAGCAAGTTGTATCATACCTTGATGAAACTCTCTTAAATCAACCTCTAATGTATTTGTATCTACTAACATACTATTTAAAAACTCTGCCATTATCACTCTAATGGTTTGATTTGGTATGTGTAGTTTTATCCCTTGTATTGTGCTATTATCAATCGTAACAAGCCCAAGATAATATAAAAGCGATATAAAGTTTTCTTGTTTTAGCAATTCATATGAAGAAAAACTATCTTTTATGGTATCTACCAATATATAATTTTGAGCAAACAGAGTTTTTAAAACATTGAAGTTACCGTTTAGTTTATTGTTGGTATGAACTAAATATTTTAGTTTGGAGTAATCCGTTCTGACATTTATGTCTATGAGGTTATCCGGCTCATCTTTTGTGGTTTTTAACTTATCTACATAATACAACACCATATCCGTATTGTAGATAGTATTTGTCCTTTTTTTATTAAATTTATAATTGTTATACCATTTTTTGATATTTTCTTTTTTTGAGTCATAAAAGCTTTGAAGTTTATAGTATTTAATCATATCTTCAAATTCACTCTCAGTAACTCCAAGTATATCGTTAAAATGGTATTCGTTTGTGATATTTTTACCTATATTGCTCCCACTAGTTACATCAAATAGTGCTAGTGGAGAAACACCTGTAAAAAACATCTTTTTTAAAAGGGAATCATTTTCATTTGTCAAAGCTTTTAATAGTTTGAAAAACTCTTTATAAACTGCTTCAGTTGAGCTTACAAGTTTGTCGTATTGTTTTTTATCATTCATCAACAAATCATTCATAAAATTATCATATTCATCTATAAGAACATATATCTTGGTATCGGGATGGGTTTGTTTTAAAGTTTTAAATATTTTATTTAAATTGCTATGAGCTGGAATATTAAAATCAAAATCAACATTAAAACCATATATGTCAAGAAACTCTTTTATTTGAATATTACAATAGTAACTAAAATTTTCATCAACATTCCCTTTGGTTGAGACGGCACTAAAATCAAATTTTAAAATACAAAAGCTATTTTTTAGTTTTGTAGGGTTTTTGTATATATAGCAATCTTTTAGAAGTTCGAAATCTTTTTCGTATATTTTATTATAATAAAAATCAAGCATATTTAAAAACAGGCTTTTTCCAAATCTTCTAGGACGGATAAGATATAAAAAATTCCCATACTCTTCTATAAGAGGTATATAGTTTGTTTTATCAACATAGTAATAATCCTCTTCTAAAACTCTTTTAAAATCACTAAGTCCGTAAGGGATTGATTTCATCTTCATCCTTTGGTTGTTTGAGAGTTATTTTAGCATAAAAGGGGTAAAGCTATAATAAGCTTCAAGCTGTAAGCCAAAAGCTAAAAGCATATTATTGTGTGCAACCAAGTCTCACATACTAACTCCTAACCACTAACCACTAATTACTAACTCCTAACTATTTTTCTTCTTTTTCATATCATACATCTTAAACCCATCTCTTTTGGTGGTTTTTCGTTTTTTGCCTTTTTTGTTTAGTGGTGAAGTGTTTTTGGGTTTGGTTGATTTGGCTTTGCGTCTTTTTTGTGGTGCTTGTAGCAAGTAGCCTCTAGCTTTGACATCTTTTGGGGCAAAATCATTTAATATAATCTCTTGGATTCTCTCACCTAGAAGTTTGTACAAATCTTTGAGTTGTTCTATCTCATCTGGGCTTACTAGTGTGATAGCTACTCCTTGGGTGTTGGCTCTACCGGTTCTGCCAACTCTATGGATGAAGTCTTGTTTGATGTGTGGTATATCATAGCTTATGACAATATTTAGCCCTGCTATATCCAAGCCTCTTGCAGCGATGTCTGTGGCTATTAGGATATCTAGTTTGCCACTTTTAAAAGCATTGAGTGCTTTTTTGCGTTCGTTGTGTTGCTTTTGTCCGTGAAGTACACCTACTTTGTATCCCCACTCTTTTAAAACCTCTTCAAGAGTGTTGGCTATCTCTTTTTTACGCACAAAAAGTAGTACTTTGCCATAATTGTTGTTTGATATCATCCAAGATAAAAGTTCGTTTTTTTTGCTTTTTAGCACTGGATATATGTGGTGTGTTACACTATCTGAGACTTTATTAGATGCATCTATCTCTATTCGTCTGATTGGTTTTATGTATGATTTGGCTAGTTTGACTACTCTTGGAGTGATAGTAGCTGAGACTATGACTTTTTGAGCATTTTTGGAGATTTGGCTCAAAAACTCTTCGATATAGCCTACAAATCCCATATCAAATGCCATATCTGCCTCATCTATGACAAAATGTTTGATAGATTTGATATCAAAATCTCTGTTTTTTATATGCTCTTTGGCTCTTTGCGGAGTAGCTACTATGATATCACTGCCTCTTTTTAGAAGCTTTTTTTCATACTCAATATTTGCTCCACCTTGAAGCAATGCCCTATGTAGCCCCAACTCTTTACTGAAGTATCCTACCACTTCATAAATCTGAGATGCTAATTCTTTAGTAGGAGCTAAAATAAAAGCTTTTGGATAGTGATGTGTAATGGGTTTGGAGATGATAGCTTCAAGTATAGGAAGAAAAAAAGCCAAAGTTTTACCACTTCCAGTCTTGGCTGATACTATAGCATTGGCATTTTGTTTGAGTACGGGGATGAGAGATTGTTGTATAGGTGTTGGTGTGGTTATATCCATACTATGAAGTATCTCAACAACTTTGTTATCAAGTCCAAATCTCTCAAATCCCATAATATCTCCTAATCAAGGTTCAAATCTTTTTCTTGTCTGCGTCTTTGTAGTCTCATCTTGAGTTTTGCGAGTTCTCTCATATCAACATGTGCATCACTCTCATCTACAATCTCAACACCCAAGATGGTCTCTACACAATCTTCAAGCGTAACTATACCTTCTACTTGATCATACTTATCAAGTACCAAAAACATATGCTCTTTTTTCTCTATAAATAGATCCAATGCCCAAGATACTGGTACTTGTTCATTGATACGATAGATATCTTTTTGGATATCTTTAAGCTGTTTTTGATTATCTTTTAGTGCCTCTTTAAAAAGATTTTTAGTAAGCACCATACCTGTTACATTTTCTATATTGCCCTCAAATACAGGGATTCTTGAGTATTTGAATATATCCTCTTCATTATCAACTATATCTTTGATTGTTCTATTGCCATCAAGTGCAAATACTACACTTCTAGGTGTTAGGATATCGCTTACTTTGATATCATCCAATCTTAGCGTATTTTCGATGATATCAGATTCTTGTTCATCTAGTATCCCCTCATCTTCACTCAGTAGTGTAGAGTGTAACAACTCCTCTTTGGTTAGACTCATACCATCATCATTACTTTTGATTCTATTGGTTACAAATAGAGTCATCAGTATGATAGGATAAGTTAGCCATATAAAGATACGAATAAGCACTGCAGCTAATGGTGCTATAGATTTCCAATATGTCGCACCAATAGTTTTGGGAATAATCTCTGCAAAAAACAGTATAGCAAAGGTAAGTACAACTGAGACTATAACAACAGCTTCATTACCAAAAACTATAGCAGCTTGGGCTCCAACAGCAGCAGCTCCAAGAGTGTTTGCGATTGTATTTAGTATGAGTATAGATGCTATAGATTTGTTTATATTTTCTTTGTGAGAACGAAGTAGCTTACCTACTGAAGGTCTCTCATTCTCAAGTACAGCAATATATGGCATATTGACTGATAACAGTACAGACTCTAGTACTGAACATACAAATGAAACAAGTACAGAAGCTACAAAATAGATAATTAATAAATCCATTGTTTAGTTATATCCTTTAAAGTAAAATTAGTTTTGCCAAGCCCAAAAAGCTAAAAAATCCTACTATATCAGTAACTGTTGTCAATATAACAGAGCTACCAATAGCTGGGTCTATATTTAACTTTTTAAGCAAAAGCGGTACGACTGAACCAAAAAATCCAGCACTAAGCAGGTTGATAATCATAGATAAACCAATCACAACTCCAAGAAGTGGCATATCAAACCAAATCCAAGCAATCAATCCCATCACCACAGCAAAAATCAAACCATTACCAAGAGATAAGATAACCTCTTTTTTGATAGTACGCCAAGCATCATGTTTAGCGATATCACCAAGTGCTAGTTGTCTTACAACAACGGTTAGTGATTGAGTACCTGCATTGCCACCCATAGAAGCTACAATAGGCATCAAAACAGCTAAAGCTACAAGCGATTGCAAAGTACTTTCAAAAAGCCCAATCACAAGTGAAGTAGCTATCGCGGTACCTAGATTTATGGCCAACCAAATGGCTCTTGATTTTCCTGCTTTGATGATATCTTCATCTTCCTCAGCATCATCATTAACCCCTGCTAGGCTATACATCTGGTCAGTTGCATGTTCGCTTATGATATCATAGATATCATCTGATGTAATTCTACCAAGTAGCTTACCATACTCATCGACTATTGGCATAGAGTTTAAGTCATACTCTTGGAATTTGGCTACTATATCTTTGATATCATCATGGTCATGACCTATAATTGGTTTGAACTTTTCAGGATTTGAAGAGATATTTTCTTTGAGAGTTTTTTCAAAATCAAAGATTATCAAATCATCAAGCCCTACTCCATATCTGAGATAGCCATCCTCATCTGTTACAAAAAGATAGTTGATATTCTCTAACTCATTTTCTCTTTTGAGCTTAGCAAACTCTTGTATGACATCTTTGACTTTTTGATCAAGCTTGGCTGCATACATCTCCACTTGCATATATGCACCAGCTTCATTCTCTTCATACTGTTTAAGTTGCAAGATATCTTTTTGGTCTTCTTCATCTAACTCTTCAAAGACCTCTTTAGCTATCTTTTCATCTACCTCTTCTAGCTCTTGGATAAAGTCTGTTTGGTCATCTGATTCCATCTCTGAGAGAGATTTTGCAATCTCTTTTGGTGAGAATTGTTCTATAATCTCACCAAAATATCTATCAGGTAACTCTAATGCAACATCAGCAATGTGTTCTTTTGGGATAGAGTGCAGTGCCTCTTCAAACTCCTTATCATCCAAATCTTTTAAAAGCTTGGCAATCTCTGAGGGGTGCAACTCTTCACTTGAGTGTTCATTTAGATAGGCTCTCAATTTATCCATTGATAACCCTCCAAATCATAATAGTAGTAAATATATTCAAATTTGTATATAACCTTATTAGTCTGATTCAGGTAAATCACATTTTTTTGTGATGATACATAGTGGACAGAAGTTGGTTATACCAGCTATTAACGGTACTACACCTAGGAAAAACCATTTGTTTCCAGTTACAAATCCAGTAGTTATAAGAGATAGTCCTACAACTATTCTAATAGGTCTGCATATTTTTCTGATTTTATTCACATCCATAATTTACCTCTTTAATTTTTTAATGAAACTATACTATATAATCCTTAGGATAAAATAAGTTTATTGGAAAATTTTTATCTTCTAGCTATTATATCTCTCTAAATCTACTCTTATCATATCTATGTATCATCATCGTAGGATATGCAAACTCTAAATTATTTTGCTTGAGTATGTCTGCTATCTTATATAAAATATCCTCTTTAACTCTAAGCCATTCACCCCAATCTACTGAGCGAGAAAAACAGTATATCAAGATATTGATACTTGAGTCTCCAAAACTAT
>Ga0256913_10000948_pt1 | contig 15047 bp, 16 predicted proteins | sample Axial_MatmetaG_FD_185970 | JGI IMG/M metagenome (GOLD analysis project Ga0256913, IMG submission 185970) | Deep-sea worm associated microbial mat communities from Axial Seamount, Juan de Fuca Ridge, Pacific Ocean - Axial_Mat | ecosystem: Environmental > Aquatic > Marine > Oceanic > Microbial...
ATTCCATTTAAATTACATTTTTCAATCCAAATCTCTCCTTCTAATGAACTACTATCTTTTAAATATTCACTATCAATTTTGTAATTTAATTTCAAATTAACATTTTTACTTAAATTATTAGGCAATTCATATTTAAACTTTAATTTTGGTATTTTATAAGAAGGAATTGCTTTTTGATTTCCTTCTTTATCTTTCCCAAAAAAATCAAGAGAAATATGTAATTTATAATTCATATCTTCAGTTAAATCTTTACCCCAAAGTTCAAGTTTAATCATTGATGGAATTAATTTTTCACCATTAAAAGTTTTGTTATTTATCTCATTATTTTTAGAAAAATTATTTTTAATAACTCCCCCAATTGGTCCCATAAAAATATCTTTAAAATCTTTATCTTGATTTTTATATAAATAATTACACATTTTAAGAGCATTTTTTCGATTATTCAAATAAGGAATAATCCACTTAAATTCTTCAACTCCTTTATCTGAACAATTTCTAATTTTATCATATTCATCAATAATTTTATTTTGATTTAATGAACATTTAGAATAACAAATATCATAACTTAAATACTCTAAATTAAATGCTTCATTATCCTTACCCTCATCAATTAAACTTTCTTTTTGTTTTAATATTTCATCATTTTTAATTTTAATTTCTTCTTTACAAGGATTATAACAAGTATTAATTATTGATTTTTGATAACAAGACTTAATTTTATCTTCAGAAATTTTTGCATAATTAAATAATTTTTTAGAAATTTCGCCTTCTTTAAATTGTTTTAATTCTTGAACTAAAGAATCAGTAATATCATAACCCCCATTTAAAATATAACCCATTTCAATATAATAATTGATTAAATTCTCCCTATCAACAATTTCTTGATTTAAACTTTCATCAGAAATACCATTTGAATCAAAAAAATTAGATGAACCAAATCCAAAATTATATTCTTTATTTTTTTCTAATTCATTTAAATACATAATATTATGATAATTTAAACCACCCTTACAAATTTCAATTTTATCATTATAAATACTATAATAAGATTCAAATTTATCTTTTAACTTAACTTTATAATCATCACCAACATTTGGATTATGTTTTAATAAATAATTCCATATTATCTGTTCATTTATTCCACTTGGACAACAATTTGGAATCTCATTAACTGCAAAAATTAAATTAAAAAATAAAATAAGAAATAAAAATAATAAAATAATTCTATTTAATTTATATTTCATTTTTAAAAATTTACAAAAAATGTAATAATTAAATTTATTATTTAATTTTATTTAATCATTTGTTATAACTCGAAGTAGTAACTATACAATAAAAAATATTAAAAATTAAAACCTTCTAATAAATCAAGTATTGCTCCTTTAATGTTTTTAACTTTAATTACTCCTGATGCTACTAAAATACCCTTTGCACCTAATTCTATACTTTTTCTAACATCTTCCTTATTTTTAACTCCTGCCCCAACTAAAAGTGGAATATTTTTTACTGCTTTTACCGAATCTAAAATTAATTTAGGTTTTGCAGAACTAATTGAAATATTTCCACCAATCAATTCTTTCGGTTCAACAGCAATAAAATCAGGATTTAACTTAACCAATTCTTTTAAATCTTTAATATCTCTTGCACAAATACAAGTTTCAAGTCCAACTTCCTTAGCCTTATCAATTCTTTTCTTAATTTCACTAAACTCAAATCTATGTTCAGAATGATTAATTATTGATCCTAAAACTTTTAATTCTTTTAAAATTTCAGGAACAACAAAACCTGTATGAGCACCATAATCATAAAAATCAATTGATTGTGCATAAACTTTAACTTTTTCTGCAACCACTTCTTTTAAATCAATTAATTGTGGAGCTAAAATAATCTCCACATTATACTTTTTAGCCACATTTCTTAACCCATAACAAATTTTAGCAATTTTAATCGCATTTTTATTTGTCGATTCTTTATATGTTTTCAAATTTATTATTAATTTATACTTTACCATTTCTAATCATTTTAATTTTTCATTAAATAAATATATTATTATAACAAAAACCTAATAACTATTAAAATAATCTCGTTATTTAAATTAATTTGTAATTATTAAAAGACAAACAAAGTATATATATTTTTAAATTAAAATCAAATTATGGTAGAAAAGCATAATAAAACTTTTAATCTGAAAAATGGAAAAACATTTGCCTCCATAAAACAATTAGCAGTCCATCTTAAAGGGATGTCTGAAGATGTATATACACATCATGTAAACAAACATAAAAATGATTTTGCAAATTGGAGTAAATTTTCAATGAAAAATGAAAAATTAGCTAAATCAATAGAAGGGCATATTTCTAAAATAGAAATGGAACTCAATGTTTTAAGAGAATTAGTACACAATACAACAAAAACTAAAATTACAACTAAGAAAAACAAAACTAACAAAAAAAAATAATCTAAATTTTTAATTTTAAAAATAAATATTTATTCTTCAGCTTCTTCTTCAGAACCCGAACCAAAATCTACTTCTTTTACAATTATAACATCTCCAAAAGCTTTAAAGAACTTTTGAGGAATAATTACACCTTTTGCATCTTTTACCTTTGAAGATAAAAGTGAACCTGGGATTGATTTTATTTTCCAAGAAACAATCCTATTCTCTTCCATTAAAGCTTCTTCAATTTCACCAAAAAAATATCCAGTATCTGTAAAAACTTTCATATCATAAACATCTGTTAATCTTTTAAATCTTGCCATATATTATATCACCTTTTTAATTATTTATAAATTTTATTATTTATTAATTGCTACTACTTTTCTTTTTTATTATTTCCATTATCAGATTTTGTAATCCAATACATAAATAATATGATACCGCCAATAACAATCCAAGTTATCCAATCATCCGAATTACCCAAATCTAAAGTATCCATCCATTCCCAAAAACCTAATATCTTTAAAAATAATGCAGTACAAATAATTGTAATCAAACCAAATATTGTCCACTTAACATTTTTTTGTTTTAATAAATCAATATATTCTTTCCCAAAGATAAAACCAAGTAATATTAAAACTACTAATATAAAAATAATAAATAAAACAACATTAGTAATTAAACTTTGGATATACATTACTGTATTAATTGAAGCAACAACAAATAAACCAAAAACAAAAGCAATTACTGCATTAATATTTTTAGTTTGAGAAGAATCCGAATCTTTAGAAAAAATACCAGATTTTTCCAAAATTGCAAAAACAACAACATAAACTAAGATAAAAGGTAAAAATACAGAATAAAAACCCATATTATTCAAATTATCTATAATTGCTCTTAAATCTACCATCTATTATTTATTTTTATAAAATATCCTCTTCAGAAATAACTACAAAATCCCCAATAGCAATTACTGAATGAAATGGAACTAAAAAGTCACCACTTGTATCTTTCTCCAAACTAACATCTTTAACATATTTAGTCGGATTAACAATTGTAAAATCAATGATCTCTCCTGTTTTTGTATCAAAAATCAAATCACCAACTTCACCAAACTTCTTTCCACTTTTACTTACAACAACTCTTTGAAGTAAGTTTCTCGATAAAATTTTTTCTTTTCCTTGAACCATTTTTAAATTTTTTTTATTCAATTTAAATATTGTTAATCATTTCAGTTTAATTTCATTTATATAATTTGTGTTTTTTATTTTAAAATAACAAAAATCTTTCTTGTTAATTTATAAATAAATAAAAAAATTTATAATATTAAATAGAAAAATAATTATATTATAAAAAATATTTTTAAAATATTTACTACTATTTACTACTATTTACTAATTTAAATCAAAAATATTTATTTAAAATAATTAAAATAAAAGATATTAAGTTAAATTAAATAAAAATGGCACACGAAGAATTAAAAGAAAAGATTGTTGAATTAGAAAAAGAACTTTCAACAACTAAAGTAAATAAAAGAACTGAAGGTGCTGTTGGACTCCTTAAAGCTAAAATAGCAAAACTAAAAGATGAATTAGAAGCAAAACTTTCAAAAGGTTCCTCTAAAGGAGAAGGTTTTGCAGTTAAAAAAGAAGGAGATAGTACAATTGGGCTATTAGGAAAACCAAGTGTTGGAAAATCCACATTATTGAGTAAAATAACAAATAAAGAATCAAAAATTGGTGCATATGAATTTACCACATTAGATGTAGTCCCAGGTCTTTTATTCTTTAAACATACAAACTTACAAATTTTAGATCTTCCGGGAATTATTGATAGAGCATCAGATAATAGAGGTTTTGGAAAAAAAGTTCTTTCAGTAGTTAGAGCATGTGATATAGTCGTATTTGTTCTAGACTCAAGAAATCCAATTGATGAAATGAAAATGCTCCTAAATGAAACTAAAAAATCAGGAATTAGATTTAATCAAAAAAAACCTAATATTGAAGTTAAAAGAGCTTTCAATGGAGGAATAAGAGTTCCATTAAATAACTCAAACAATAAAATTAAATATGAATTAATTGAATCAATAATGCATGATATGAAATGGGTTAATGCTGAAGTAATAATTCATGAAAAAAACTTAACAGTAGATGACTTTATCGATAGTTGTTATGGAAATCTAGAATATAAAAAAGCAATAATTTGTTTAAATAAAATAGATTTATTTACAATAAAAGAAATAAAAGAAAAAATTAAACTATTAAAAGACACATTTCCACAATTTCCACTATTTGGAGTTTCAGCAGATGCAAATATAAATTTAGAAGAATTTAAAGAATTTATTTGGAAAGAATTAGGGTTTGTATATGTTTATTTAAAAGAAGCTAAAAAAGATCCAGACTTAGAAAAACCATTAGTAGTTCAAAAAGGAGACAATATAAGAAATGTTTGCTTAAAAATTCATAAAGATTTTATTGCTAAATTTAAATATGCAAAAATAAAAGGTAAAAGTGCTAAATTCGATTGGCAAATGGTTGGATTCGAACATATTATTGAAGACAAAGATATTATTGAAATACATTTAAAATAAAAATCTAAAAATTAATCAAATAAAATTTCAAAACTTTCAACAGAATCAGAATTAGAACTTATTTTATCAACAGTTAAACTATTAACAATTAAATTTTCAAAAACAAAATCACCATAACCTTCATCAACAGCAAAAGTTCCAGACTTAATATCTTCTGCACTATGCCAAATTCCATTAGAATCAGCCCAAACTAAACCAAATAAAAAAATTACAGCAAAACCAACTATTATTAATATCTTTTTCATTTGTAAATTTAAATTAATATTTCAATATTACCTCCAGGGGTCTTAGGCTTAATCTCTTTTACCCTTAATTCTTGATTAATAATTAAATTATTATTAAAAATATAAGTGCCAGTTCCTTCATCCCCACCAAATACTCCTGCTCTTACATCTTCTGCCCTATGCCAAACACCATTAGAATCAGCCCAAACTAAACCAAATAAAAAAATTACAGCAAAACCAACAATTATCAATATTTTTTTCATAACTATTTTTAATTAATAATATTTATAATATTTTTTATTTTAAAAAAGTAACAAAAACAAAATATAAAAATAAAAATTACCAACTCAAATAATTTTTAACAAATTTATTATTTTTTCTTAATAAATATTTTCTAAATTCATCTCCAAAAAAAATTAATAAAGCAAAAGGAATAGGAATTAATAATTCAGTTAAAGATAAAGGACTAGTTAATAAATATTTATTTGCAAGAGGCAAATATACAATTATAGAAATTAAAAATATTTCAAATAAAATTCCAAGTAAAACTAATTTATTTTGAAAAAAACCTTTTTTAAAAATAGATTGAAATCTAGTTCTACAAATTAAAACATCAGCAATTTGACAAATAATAATACTAACAAAAAAACCTGTTACTGCTTTAATATATAATGGATTATCAAAAGCAATATTTGAACCCCAAATCCATCCACCATTAATTAAAATATAAAAAAATGTAACAAAACCAGCTAAAGCCTGAATCATACCAACAAGTCCATAAGAAATAAACAATAATCTCTTAGATAATAATTTCTCATTCTTAGCCCTTGGTTTTCTTTTCATCACATTATCCTCAGACTTTTCGACAGCTAAACCTAAAGCAGGGATTAAATCAGTACCCAAATCTATTGCTAAAATTAAAATAACAGTTATGGCTAATGGAAATCCTAATAAAACAAAAAATATAAATGGTAAAATCTCCGGAACATTACTTGTTAAAATATATGCAACAAATTTTTTAATATTATCAAAAATAGTCCTACCTTCCTCTATTGCTAAAACTATTGTTGCAAAATTATCATCCAATAAAACCATATCTGCTGCCTCCCTCGCAACTTCTGTTCCTTGTAACCCCATAGCAACACCCATATCTGCATTTTTAAGTGCAGGAGCATCATTAACTCCATCTCCAGTAACAGTTACAATTTCACCCATAGATTGAAGAGTTTTAACAATTCTCAATTTATGAGCAGGATTAGTTCTTGCAAAAATTAAATTCTCCTTCTTAAGAATTTCCTTTAACTCCTCTTCATCAGTTTTATCCAAATCTTCACCAAGAACAATATTTGAAACTCCTTTAACTAAACCAACTTCTTTAGCAATAGCTTCAGCAGTAAGAGAAAAATCTCCCGTCATCATAATAACTTTAATTCCTGCAGTTTGACATTTTTCTATAGCCCCCTTAATTTCGGGCCTAGGCGGATCTAATAAACCTGTTAAACCTAAAAAAATAAAATCCTCCTCAACAGTTTTTTCAGTTTCAGTACATTTATAACCAAAACCAAGAACTCTTTGACCATTAGAAGCTAATTTTTTATAAACTTCTAAAATTTTATTCTTATCATCAATTGATAACTTTTTAACTTTATTATTAATATTTATCTTAGAACATAAATTAAGAATTATTTCTGGAGCACCTTTCAAATAAGCAATCTTATCACCATTAGCATAATTATTACTACAATTATTATTTTCAGAATTATTATTATTTAAATTCGAAGTTAAATTTGTTGTAATCATTCGTTTACTCTTAGAATCAAAAGGTGTTTCATGAATTCTTTCATTTTTAACCAAAATATTATCTATATTAGAATATTTTTGTGAAAACTCCAATAAAGCTATTTCAGTAGGATCACCCATAAAACTATCCTTATTTTTTCTTGAAGCATTATTACATAAAATCATAGATTTTAGAAGTTTTTGGAAATCGGATTCTTCAATAGTATTAAAATAATTAAATTTATGATTATTACTACTACTATTAGTACTATTATTATTAATTCCATCACTTTCTTCATCACAACTACCGTCATAAATTTTATTATTTATATAAATAGAAGATAAAACCATTTTATTTTGAGTTAAAGTTCCAGTTTTATCAGTACAAATAACATTAGTTGAACCAAGAGTTTCTATAGATTCAAGATTTTTAACCAAAGCATTTTTTTTAGACATTCTCTTAGAAGCAATAGTCAAAGCCAAAGTTATTGTTGGCAATAAACCTTCAGGAACATTAGCAACTATAATCCCAATTGCAAAAATAATACTTCCTATAACAGGTTTTCCCATAAATAAACTAATAATGAAAAATAATGTACCTAAAAATATTGCAATAAATGAAATTATCTTAATAAAATAATTTGTTTCTTTATGTAAAGGGGTTTCAACTTTTTTAGTTTCCTTAGTAAGAGAAACTATTTTCCCAATTTGTGTATTCATACCCTTAGAATAAACGATAGCTTTACCATTTCCACTTTGAACTAAAGTTCCAGAAAATAACATATTTCTAGACTCTAAAATCTCATCACTTGTATTCTCAAGTTTTCTTAATTGTGGTTCAGATTCACCAGTAATAGAAGAATTATCAATTTTTAAAGAATTAACTTGAATTAATCTACAATCAGCAGGAATTTTATCTCCCTCCTCCACCATAATAATATCACCAATAACAAGATATTTAGATTCAATTTCAATAAACTTTCCATCCCTCAAAACTTTAACATTAGAACGAATCATTTTTTGAAAAGAATTCATAATTTTTTCAGATTGATATTTTTGAATAAAAGTAAATATTGTATTTAAAATAACAACAGTAATTAAAGCAATTCCAATATACATATTACCTTGATTAGGATTTAAATATTCGGCTAAAAAAGATAAAAATGAGCCAACCATCAATAAAATCGCAAAAAAATTAAAAAACTCTTTTAAGAATTGAAGAATTATAGGAATATCATTTTTAGTTGTTAAAATATTTAAACCTTCTTCTTGAAGTCTTTTAGAAGCTTCTTTAGAAGTAAGTCCAAATTTAGAAGAACTAGTTTTACCATAAATTTCACTTAAACTAATTTTATGTTCATTATCCATAAATTTTATTAAAAAAATCAATTAATAATTTTATGTAACTACTAAAAATAAAAATTTGAATTCCCATAATAAAATAAATAAGAATATAAATTTCAAATTAAAAACTTTTATAATAGATTAAATTTATTTTAAATATATGTATAAAGTTATTGGAATAGATGAAGCTGGAAAAGGTCCCGTTATAGGTTCAATGTTTATTGGTTTCTCAATTATTAATCTAGAAAGTTTAAAAGATTTAAATGGTTATCAAAATTTATTAAAAAAACTTGGAGTAACTGATTCAAAAAAACTAACTCCAAAAAAAAGAAAAGAAATTTATTTTAAACTTAAAAATAATATGGATATGAAATATGTTCAATTAACTCCTATAAACATAGATAATAACAATAAAGAAGGTTCAACATTATTAGAACTTGAAATTTTAGGAATGGTTAAAGTATTAAATGCAGAAAAACCCGATTTAATAATTGTTGATGCACTTACTTCAAAACCAGAAAAATTCGGAGAAAACTTAAAAAAAAGACTTAATTTTGAAACTAAAATTATCTCTGAAAATAAAGCTGATTTAAAATATGAAATTGTTGGTGCGGCATCAATAATTGCTAAAGAATTAAGAGAACAAGAAATTAAAGATATAAAAGAAAATATAAAACTTGATTGTGGTTCAGGATATACAAGCGATAAAAAAACAATAATGTTTCTAAAAGAACATTGGGAGAATAAAGAATTTGATTTTATATTTAGAAAATCTTGGCAAACATATAAAAATTTAGTTTCAAAAAAAAATCAAAAAACACTCGAAGATTTTTAATTAAAGAATAAAATCAAATTAAATGTTCATTATTAGCAATATCATAATTAATAACATTTAAGTTTTCATCAAATTCTATTGTTGAAATCGAAGAATTATATTTTATAAATTGTTTTCTATAAATATCAAAAGGCTCTTTTATTTTTAATAAATGATATAATATTTTCTTAATTGTTCCACTATGGGAAACAATCAAAATAGTTTGATTATACTTTAAAGATAATTTATTCTCTAAAAAATATTTAATTCTATTTCTAAATTCACTTGGAGATTCCATATTAAAATTTTTATATAAATTTTTTTCTCTTATCTCTCTTAAATCTAATTTATGATAATTAACACCTTCAAAATCACCATAATCTCGTTCTTGTAATAATTCTGTTTGAATAATACTAACATTATGAAATTTATTTATAATATTAGCAGTTTCCAAAGTTCTCTTCATATTAGAAGTATAAATAAAATCAAAATTGAAAATTTTTAATTTATTTGCAGTTTTTTTAGCTTGTTCAATACCAATTTCATTTAAAGAAATATCAGTTCTAGACAATAACTTTGCTTTTCTATTCCACTCAGTTTCTCCATGCCTGACAAGAATTAATTTCATCTAAACAAAACTAAAAATAAATTACTTTAAAAAACTAATGAAAAATATTTACTAATATTTTAATTTAATAAATTCTTCAATTAAAATATTACTATTATTAAATAAAATTAAAAACAAAGAAAATATTTATAAAGAGAATTAATTTCCTATTATTTAGATGGGATCTTAGCTCAGTTGGTAGAGCACCAGACTGAAGATCTGGGTGTCCCCGGTTCAAGTCCGGGAGGTCCCATTAATATTTCTTAAAAATGAATAAAGAAAAAATACAAAAATTTACTCTCGAATTAATTAGAAAAGATTCAAATAAAACGACTAAACAAATTGTTAAAGAAATTTGGAATACAGCAGTTGAAGAAGAAAGAAAATCTCAAAAAAATAAAATAAAATAATCTAAAAAATTAACAAACATTTAAATTGCTTTTTTCAAAGGCAATAAACTTTCTCCATCATGATACCCGACTAAATTTTTACCTAATTTATATTTTGCATGAAGTAAAGCTTTATCAGTATAATTAATTAAATCTTCTAAATTTAAACTAGTTAATTTATAATTCCCAATCCCTAATGAAGCATTAATTTTCTTATCACCATAAATAATTTGAGTTATATTCTTTCTAACTCTCTCAGCAATAATTCTACCATAACTAAGCCCAGTATTAGGTAAGATTAAAGCAAATTCATCTCCACCCTGCCTATATGCTAAATCATACTTACGAATACTATTTTCTAAAGTCAAACCAACATCCATTAAAACTTTATCTCCGACAGGATGACCATAAAGATCATTTATTTCTTTAAAACTATCTAAATCAATATAAACTAAAGAAAAATTCTCTTTATTTCTATCTGAAATCTCTTTTATTATTTTCAAATCCCTATCAAATTTTCTTTTATTTCCCAATTTAGTTAAAGGATCTAATAATGATAATTCTTCTAAATCTCTTTGAACTTTAATCTCATTTAAATAAATATCTAATAAATCAGGTTTATTTTTTAAAAAATTATAAACTTTAATTTGTTCTTTAGATAAAGTTTCAATTAAATTAAAATAATCTTTTTTATTATTCATAATAAATATTAACAATAAATACTTTATAAATATTATTGTGTTGTTACTTTAAAAGACAACAATACAAAATAATAAAATAATTAATTCAACAAAGAAAAAATCAAATCTAAATTTATTTCAAAGGAAATAACTGGTACTAATAAACTAAAATTATTCAAAATATTTGGAGATAATTCTCCAATAAATCCGACTTTTTTATCATTAAAATATACTTCAGCACCCCTCCCTTCAATTAAATAAGGTAAAGAAACTTCTTTGAAAACAAACTTAAAATTATTTAACTTAGCTAATGTATCTATAATTGTTTTAATTTCAGTATAATTTACTTGTGGTCCGGCAATTGAAACACTTAAATGTGCTTCATTTCTAGCTTTAGTATCTTTTGAATTATCAGATTGAATTGTCCAACCATTTTCAAATATTTTTTGAGGATATTTATTTTTTCTATTAATCCTTAGAGATTCTAAATTATCAGGTAAAATCATTGTTCGAATCATATTTATTCCTTGATCAGTCGAATCAATTAATTTAATAAAATTTTCTTCTTTATAATCTAAATTCAAATTATCAAAATGTAATTTTGTTGAAGATAACATATAAGTATATAATTCTAAAAATCCCATCGAAACTAATTGATTTGAAATCTTATCTTTAAAATCAGAAATTTCAAGTTTATTTCCAACAGTAGAAATATTTGGAAATTTAGGAATAATATTATTATAACCATAGGCTCTTGCTAAATCATCTGTAATATCCACATCAAACCAAATATCTGACTTAAAAACTGGAATTTCAACTTCTAATTTATCACCACGAATAGATTTTAAACCAAACATCATCTTAGACAATAATTTTTCTACATCATCAGATTTAATTTTAACACCTATTAACTTATTTGTATCTTCCAAAGAAATAGTCTCAAAAGAGTTATCTAAATTTAATTCATAAGAAACATCATTAGAATAATTAATTTTAATACTTTGGGCAGAGGCACCCATTTCAATAAATGTTGTAATCAATACTTTTAAAATATTATCTAAATGATTTTCATTATAACCAGTAACTTCAACAAATAAATCTTTATGAATTATTTCCACTCTTCCCATCTCATGTGAATTAATAATCGGAGGCATAGATAAAACTTTATTTTTATTATCCCTTAAAACTGGAAATGATTTTAAATCTTTTAATAAATGTGCAAACTTTTTACCAGTATCATGTTGATTTAAAATTTCAAAACCATTTAATTCAGTATCATGTTCTAAAGGTTTAAAAACAATAGTATTTGGATCTTCAGAAGAATAAGAAATAGGAAATGAAATTTTATCTAATGGATAAATACCAATTGCAGCTTTTTTTCTTCCCCTACCAAAAGAATCATGAATTTTTTCCTGAATTTTAATCATTTCATCAAGAAATTTTTGAGACATTGGAACATTTTTAAGAATAGCAGCAACAATTTTAGGCCTAGTTTCAATAACATTCTTATTAACATTAATTTCTAAATTAGATTTAGTTAATTCATACTTTGGAACTTCCTTAACCAAACCCAAATAAAATTTAATTGCTCTTGAAATTCCTACTGTTGAAATTAAATCTAATTTTTCTGCAGTAATCTCAATTTTTAACTCAGGATCTTTCTCTTCACTTATTCCTTTTAAATCCATTCCAATATTTATTAAAGTATCTTCTATTTCTTGAACAGATAATTTTTTTCCAACATAATAATTAATTTCGCTCTGTTTTGCATATACATAAACCATCTTATAATACTTAAATTTTTAATGAATTAAAAACTTTATGATTGACTTAAAGATAAATAATACCTAAATTTTATAAATAAATAAACTTATTATTTTATTTATGGTAAATTTACACGACGAAATTAGATCAAATAAAAGAAAAACAATATTTATTTTTATTTCCTTTTTTTTATTTATAGGCATTATCGGAGCTACAATTGGAATAATACTTGGAGGATATTATACTGGAAATCTTTTTAATCCAAGTTCAATAATTTTCTCAATAATAATGAGCACATTAATTGCTTTTTTATATATTTTATTTTTTATGAAAAGTGGAAGTAAAATGATTTTAAAAGCTACTGGAGCAACTGAAGCTTCAAGAAGTCAATTCCCATATTTATATCATACAACCGAAGCTTTATCTTTAGCAGCAGGAATGAAGAAACCTCCTAAATGTTATATTATTAAAGATACTGCATTAAATGCTTATGCTACTGGATTTAAAGAAGAGGATTCATATATCGTTGTTACAACAGGACTAATAGATAAATTAAATAGGCAAGAATTAGAAGGAGTTTTAGCTCACGAGATGAGCCATATTAAAAATAAAGATATTAAAGTTATGCTTTTAGCTGCAGGCCTTGTTGGTGCAACAGTTCTTTTAGCAGATATATTATTTAGAGTTTTTATTTATAGTCCAAGGGGTGGAAATAATGATAGAGACGGCAAAATTGTTTTTTTTGTATTTATATTTTGGCTTGCTTTAATTATATTAGCACCACTAGTAGGAAAATTAATTCAAATGGCTATTTCAAGAAGAAGAGAATTTTTAGCAGATTCAAGTGGGGCATTACTAACAAGATATCCTGAAGGTTTAGCTTCAGCTTTAGAAAAAATAAAAAATGATCCTGATCCTTTAGTTGATAATGCAAATAAAGCAACAGCACATCTTTTTATCTCAACTCCATTTAGAAAAAAGAAAAGTTTTTTAACAAATTTATTTTCAACACATCCACCTATTGATGAAAGAATAGCAAAATTAAGAGGAAAAAAAATTTAATAATATAATTATATATTTAAATTAATCAATTAAAATTGTTTTAAGACATTTAAAATCGTAAACATACATTTCTATATATCAAAAATTAACTAACAAAGAAATAAACTAACTAATTAACTTAAAACAGATGAGAGGGATGGGATTTGAACCCACGAACCTTACGGACTGGAGCCTAAATCCAGCACCTTTGACCAGACTGGGCGACCCCCTCAAGTAGAATAATATAATTTAATTAGATTTTATTTAAAAATATTTGCTTAAAAATTATAATAACTTTTTATAAATATTCTTCCTTGGTTCAAAAATTAAACCTTCTTGTTTTAATTTATTAAGAGTTTTCTCAACATCAGATTTAGAAATATTTTGTTTTTTTGCTTCTTCAAGTATTAATTCTAATTTAATTTCTGGAACTTCTTTTTCAAGTTTATCAATTATATTTTGAACTAATTTATATAAATTCCGTGTAGATGCTGTTACTCCTGTAGTAATTCTATCAATATCCAATTCCCCTGTCTTTGGATCAATCCCAATCCTCTTCAAACAATACATTAAAAGATCAATTGCCTTTTCTGCATATTCTAATTTAACTTGCTTATCTAAATTAATTTTAGCATATGCTTCAGCCAACCTAACTATTGCTTCTAATTGCCTAGCCGTAATTGGAACTGATTTTTGTGAATTTTCTTCATCATCTCCAGCAGCATTTCTAATTGCAATATAAAATTCTTTAATCTTTTCAATTGCTTCATTAGTTAAAACTGGTTTAATATGCTCTTTAGTATAAGCAATATATTTTTTTAAAAAATCTGGGGATAATTTAGCAATTGTTTTACTCTTATCTTTATGAGAATAAAGTATATGGCCTGCTATTTTTTCATCTCTCTTTTTATCAGGAATATCCCTAATAATAAAAATTAAATCAAATCTCGAAATTAAAGCAGGAGGAAAATTAATTTGTTTAGCAATATCTCCAAAAGGATCAAATCTTCCAAATTTAGGATTAGCTGCCCCCAAAACAGTAGTTTCACACCTAAGAGTTGCCCTAATATTTGCTTTTGCTATAGAAATAGTTTGTTGTTCTAATGCTTCATGCATCGCAGAAGTATCATCATCACTCATTTTATCTAATTCATCTATTGCACAAATTCCACCTGAAGCTAAAACCATCGCACCAGCTTCCAATGCCCAGCCCTTAGTCAATTCATCTTTTACAACTGTTGCCGTAAGTCCAGCTGCAGATGCAGACTTACCAGAAACAAACATAGATTTAGGTGCAATTCTAGTTGCAGCCTTTAATAATTGAGACTTTGCAGCACCAGGATCACCCAATAATAACATATGGATATCTCCCCTCGTT
>Ga0256913_10000949_pt1 | contig 15046 bp, 12 predicted proteins | sample Axial_MatmetaG_FD_185970 | JGI IMG/M metagenome (GOLD analysis project Ga0256913, IMG submission 185970) | Deep-sea worm associated microbial mat communities from Axial Seamount, Juan de Fuca Ridge, Pacific Ocean - Axial_Mat | ecosystem: Environmental > Aquatic > Marine > Oceanic > Microbial...
GAAGTTATGGACACCGGATTCTTTAAAAAATGGTTCTCGAAGAAAGAACTAAAGTACTTTAATTGCAATAATATAGAGATTAGTTTGGAAGCGATGCTAAATCAATTCAACAAGAAAAAAGGCAGACGTGTTTTCCATCCTTTCCGAGAATTGATTGACCCAAAGATGTTCAGTTAATATTTTATATTATTTTCGACACACCGGAGACAGATTTTTAATTCACAAAATAAAAATGCCGGATTTCAACTCAACCAATTAAACGAAGAGATAAAAACAGTTCAAACTACAATCATCCTTAAAAAACAAAACAGACCTCTATTACAATCTCATCTCAATTAAAAGCTCCAGCAGTTTTATACCTGCATCGGAAATAACCGAGCCAGGGCCAAAAATCGCTAGCACGCCATCCTTATAAAGAAAATCATAATCCTGCGGAGGTATGACACCACCAACAATTACCATTATATCCTTGCGTCCAAGTTTTTTAAGTTCCTCAATTACCTGCGGCACCAAAGTCTTATGACCTGCAGCAAGGCTTGATACTCCGAGAATATGCACATCGTTCTCAACAGCCTGTTTTGCAGCTTCTTTCGGTGTTTGAAAAAGCGGCCCGATATCAACATCAAATCCAATATCCGCAAATCCTGTGGAAACCACCTTGGCACCCCTGTCGTGGCCGTCCTGTCCCATTTTAGCTATCATTATCCTTGGACGCCGTCCCTCAAGTTCCTCAAACTTGTCTGCAAGTTCGCAAGCCTTTTTAAAGCTGCTGTCATCCTTGCTTTCGGATGAATAAACTCCCGAAATGGCACGTATTTCAGCTTTGTAGCGACCGAATACTTTCTCCATAGCATCCGAGATCTCTCCAAGGCTGGCTCTTTTACGGGCTGCATCAATAGCCAAATCCAACAAATTACCTTCTCCGGTATCGGCAGCTTTGGTTATAACATCCAGCGACTTTTGTACATCCTCATTATTTCTTTCGGTACGGAGTTTAGCCAGCCTTTGTATCTGTGCATTTCGCACTGCAGCATTATCAACCTCCAGAGTCTCAATCGGGTCTTCATTTTCAAGGCGATATTTGTTCACTCCCACAATCGTATCTTTATGAGAGTCGATTCTGGCCTGCTTGCGTGCAGCAGCTTCTTCAATCCTCATTTTCGGTATTCCAGTTTCTATTGCTTTTGCCATCCCACCGAGTTCTTCAACCTCTTTTATCAACTCCCAGGATCTATGTGCAATCTCATTTGTCAGTGACTCAACATAATAGGAGCCTGCCCATGGGTCAACACTACGGCAGATATTAGTCTCATACTGGAGATAGATTTGTGTGTTGCGGGCAATCCTCGCTGAAAAATCGGTTGGCAGTGCGATAGCCTCATCCAAGGCATTTGTGTGCAGCGACTGTGTTCCGCCAAGTACAGCAGCCATAGCTTCGACACAGGTTCTGGTGACATTATTGTAAGGGTCTTGAGCTGTCAGGCTCCATCCCGAAGTCTGACAGTGTGTTCGCAAGGTCATTGATTTTGGGTTTTTTGGATTAAACTGCTTCACTATCTTGGCCCACAACATTCTGGCAGCTCTCATCTTGGCAATTTCCATAAAATGATTCATCCCGACACCCCAGAAAAAAGAAAGTCGAGGTGCAAAAGAATCAATATCCATTCCCGAATTAACACCTGTACGCAAATATTCAAGACCGTCTGCAAGAGTATAAGCCATCTCAATATCAGCCGTTGCGCCCGCTTCCTGAATATGATATCCACTAATACTGATTGAGTTAAACTTCGGCATATTCTCCGATGTAAATTTAAAAATATCGGCAATAATGCGCATTGAAGGCAAAGGAGGATAGATATAGGTATTCCGCACCATAAATTCTTTCAGAATATCATTTTGTATCGTTCCTGTCATCTGTTCAAACGAGACACCCTGCTCAAGGGCAGCAACAATATAGAAAGCCAAAACGGGAATAACCGCTCCGTTCATAGTCATTGATACCGACATTTTATCCAGAGGTATTCTATCGAAAAGTATCTTCATATCAAGTATGGAATCAATTGCAACACCAGCTTTCCCCACATCACCGACAACACGCGGGTGATCTGAGTCATATCCCCTGTGTGTGGCCAAATCAAATGCTATTGAGAGACCTTTCTGACCGGCAGCAAGATTTCTGCGATAAAAAGCATTCGATTCTTCTGCAGTTGAAAATCCGGCATACTGCCTGATTGTCCAGGGTCGTGTAACATACATAGTAGAATAAGGTCCACGCAGATATGGAGGAATTCCAGCAGCATAATCAAGATGCTCCATTTTGAAAAGGTCATCTTCGGAATATACGCTTTTAACCGGAATTTTTTCGGCCGTTAGCCAATCTTTTGATATGTTATGCTCTCTTTCCCATTCAGCAGCAGGTTTCTTTCCAGCCGCTTTTATCTTTACATTATGAAAATTCGGTTTCATATTTTTTTATTTTTTTCAGTTGCAAACTTTTTTGTTATTACTCCCTCACAGTTGCAAACTGTGATAAACTGTGTATTAGCCACTTTCAGTTTGCAACTGAAAGTGCTGCCTGCATCTGCTTTAAAGTTTCAAGTACATTTGATTTTATATGAATAAAATACTCTATTCCAACTGTTTTTAAATTATCAATAATATCTTTCGGATAGCCTGCAACTACTACAATAGCTCTGTCCTTCAATTTATTATAAAACTTTGGTGCGTATTCTGAATACTCATTATCCGAACTGCAAATTACTGCAATATCGGCATTTACCTTTTCATACTCTGAAATGGCTTCTTCAACAGTATTGAATCCTATGTTGTCGATTATTTCAAATCCGGCACATCCGAAGAAGCTGGATGCAAACTGTGCCCTTGCCCTGCGCATTGCCAGATTTCCGATTGTGAGTATAAAGACTTTGGGACGGCCGTTTGCCTTTGCATACTGATCAGTCGTATATCTCAGTAACTCAAAAGCCTGAGAGCCTCGATACGGCTTTATTGTTTCAATCTCGGCATCAGGCAACGTCAAATCAGTAGCATTAAAAACATCAGGTCTAATCTTATCTTTATTATGTTCTGTAATATTAGGATATTGGTTTGTACCCAAAATGTTAACTTTCCGCGTAGCAATTGCCATATTGCGCTTTTGCACTGTTTCCTTTATCTTTTTTTGAATAAATCCCTGACGGCAAGCTTCGATAAAATTTCCTTTTTCCTGAACTTCAAGAAAAAGTTTCCAGGCTTGCCCGGCAATAGAAGCTGTCAGATTTTCGATATAGTAAGAACCGGCAGCGGGGTCTACAACTTTATCAAGGTATGATTCCTCTTTCAGCAAAAGTTGCTGATTACGTGCAAGCCTTTCAGAAAAATCGGACGGCTTTTGATAAACAGAATCAAACGGATTGACTGTCAATGAATCGACGCCTCCTAAAACCGATGACATAGATTCAGTTGAAGTACGCAGCAAATTAACGTGTGCATCATAAACCGTTTTATTCCAATCTTGTGTAGTAGTATGAATATACATTTTTGAAATGTCATCACTGCTTGCCCCATAAGCTTTAACAACATGAGCCCACAACAAACGTGCAGCTCTTAGCTTGGCTATCTCCATAAAATAGTTACCACCTGTTGCAAAATGAAACTTCAGTCTGGGTGCAATTTTATTAATAGAAAGGCCTCTTTCTGTAAGTTGAGTAAGATAATTTGCACCCTGCGCCAGACTGAATGCAAGTTGCTCAACTATTGAAGCACCCGAATTGGCAAAATATTGCCCGTTTATTACTATTAATTTAAACTCGGGCAGGTCCCGGGCAATATCAATCATTACCCTTGCAATGTCGAATGAATCATTCTCACAACTTTGAAATCTTCCTTTTAGAATGAAATCTCCAATTGGATCATAATTCACCGAACCAAAAATATTATTAAGGTCTCTGTTATATTTCTTGACCAGTTCTTCAATATAGGCGATGACTTTATAGTGGTTTTTTTGACAAACAAAATTCAACTCAACGGCATCAGCAAAAATATTCTTTGTTACTTTTTCAAGATTACTTTTTGATGGCTTAAACTTTTCATCAAAGATAAGACCAAGAGATGTAACACCTTTCATCAAAACATCAAGAGCTTTCTTGTTTGCCTTTTTTATATCGCTTACATATATATCCTGGCGTATTAACCATTCGTTTGACCTAAGCTTTGATCCTCTTTCAAAAGGATAATCTCCTGGAAATTTGTTTAGAATATTCAGACTTTTAAGGTCTTCTCTTCGATAATATGGTTTTACATTAAATCCTTCATCTGTTCTCCAAACCAACTTTTTGTCATAATCCGCACCTTTAAGGTCTTTACGAATTTTTTCTTCCCACTCAATTGTTGAAACCGGAGGAAAATCAGAGAATAACTTACTATTTTTAATATTGTTATCCATAGCAACTTTTATTTTAAAATCAATATCGGTTTACCGATTTAAAGCACAAAAATACATTTATATTTAATTCTGCAAAAAAAATATTGTTAATTAATTAACAAATAATTGTTATTATTCAACAGACTTTTTTTATAAGATGCTATAACTCATTATTGGTTAACCGAAAATAAATTTCATTAACAATCATTGATGTAATTAAAAAATACTTACTTTTAAAATTTGAAAAAAAAGGCTTTGATTTTGAGTTTAAACCCATCTATAAGTCTTTGATTATATGTATTATACCATTAGAAAATTTTATATCTTGAAGATAATTATGAACTGGAAAATTTTTACAGAAGTATATATTTAAAACTGAAATTATGAGAAAAGCAAATTACACATTTAGCAGAATGCGATTTTTCGCATTCACAATTTTAGCATTATTTCTTTTTTCGGTCATCCAGTTAAAGGCTGAAAAGAAAAAGGGAAAGGAAGATGTAAAAAATGACACTATTAAATCAAGCCAGGTTAGCGGGCTTAAGTTAAGAAGTATTGGGCCTGCATTCACTTCGGGCCGGATAGCAGACTTTGCAGTTAATCCTAATAAACCGGGAGAATATTTCGTTGCTGCTGCCTCAGGAGGAATTTGGAAAACAGAAAATAACGGAACAACATTTAAACCGGTGTTTGACAGCTATGGAGCCTATTCCATTGGTTGTCTGAAAATAGATCCTAACAACTCAAATGTGATATGGGCAGGTACCGGTGAAAACAATCACCAACGAGCCCTTGGATATGGAAATGGTATTTACAAATCGGTAAACGGCGGGGATTCCTGGAAAAATATGGGTTTGAAAGAATCAAGGCAAATCGGAATGATAGCCGTTGACCCACGAAATTCGGATGTTGTTTATGTTGCTGCCGAAGGTTCGGTATGGGGTCCCGGTGGAGACAGAGGTTTGTACAAAACAACCGATGGCGGGAAAAACTGGGAAAAGGTGCTGGAAATAAGCGAAAACACCGGATGTAACAGTGTTGTCCTTGATCCCCGGAATCCCGATGTCGTATATGCCACCTCCGAACAAAGAAGGAGGCATGTTTATACAAAAATCGGAGGCGGACCGGAATCGGCAATATGGAAATCAACAGACGGCGGGAAAAACTGGAGAAAACTGACATCAGGAATTCCAGCTGCTGATAAGGGCGGAATGGGACTGGCTATTTCTCCCGTAAATCCTGATGTGTTGTATATTATTATCGAAGCTGCAAATGATCAGGGAGGCTTTTTCAGATCAACAAACAGAGGCGAGTCGTGGAAAAAAATGAGTTCTCATTATAGCAGTGGACAGTATTATTGTGAGATTTATTGCGACCCTAACGATGTGGATAAGGTTTACTCAATGGAAACGGTTTCAAAATATACAACCGACGCAGGGAAAACCTGGAAGCCGATTGGCAACCACGACCGTCACGTTGATGACCATGCTTTCTGGATCTGCACCAAAAACCCGAATCATTTTATGATTGGAGGCGACGGTGGTGTCTATGAAACATTTGATGGTGGAAAAACATATCTGCACAAAACTAATCTTCCTGTAACACAGTTTTACAGGGTTGCTATTGATAATACTGAACCTTTTTACTGGGTTTACGGTGGAACACAGGACAACAGCAGTTTTGGCGGACCTTCAAGAAATCTAAACCGTGATGGTGTAACAAGCTGCGACTGGGTAACGACAATAGGTGGTGATGGTTTCTGGCAAGCAGTTGAACCGGATAATCCGGATATCGTTTATTCCGAATCTCAATATGGAAATATTGCAAGATACGATAAGAAAAGTGGTGAAGCTATCAGCATAAGGCCGAGAGCCAGAGAAGGTGAAGACACCTATAAATGGAACTGGAATACACCATTCTTTATAAGCCCCCACTCCAACACTCGCCTCTATATTGCAGCAAATAAGGTATTTAGAAGCGATGACAGGGGACAATCCTGGGAAGTTATCAGCGATGATATTACTCGTCAACTTGATAGAAATTCATTTAAGGTAATGGGAAAATATTGGAGTATTGATGCAGTTGCAAAAGATGTGTCAACATCATTATATGGAATGGCCGTTTCAATGGCAGAATCACCCGTTAAGGAAAATCTTCTTTTTGTAGGAACAGACGATGGATTAATTCAGGTAACTGAAGATGCCGGTAAAAACTGGACTAAAATCGAAAATTTTCCGGGAGTACCCGAATATACTTACATAAGTGATATACTTCCTTCAAAATTTGATGAGAATGTTGTGTTTGCATCCTTTGACAACAGGAAACAGGACGACTTCAAACCATATTTGTTAAAAAGTACCGACAAAGGGAAAAACTGGACTTCAATAGCTTCAAATCTACCTAAAAACGGTACGGTTCACACAATTGAGCAAGACTATGTTAATAAAGACCTTCTATTTGCAGGTACAGAATTCGGTGTATTTTTCAGTGTTGACGGAGGGAAAATCTGGACACAACTGAAATCCGGTATTCCGACAATTGCTGTCAGGGATATGGTTATTCAGAAAAGAGAGAACGACCTGGTACTTGCAACTTTCGGAAGAGGTTTTTATATTCTTGATGACTACACTCCGTTAAGAATTCTGAATAAAGAACTCCTTGATTCGACAGCATTTGTTTTTCCAATAAAAGATGCATTAATGTATGTCCAGAAAAACAGAGGAGGTTACGGCAGCGGATCTAACGTTTATATTGCAAAAAATCCACCATTCGGAGCCACTTTCACATATTATATTAAAAAAGCACCTAAGACATTGAAGCAGGAGAGAAAGAAAAAGGAGAAGGAATTGGCAAAAAATAATGAGCCGATACCTATTCCGACAATGGATGAATTACGTGCTGAAAAAAATGAAGTAAAACCACATCTTATTTTCACAATTACCGATGAAGATGGAAATATTATCAGAAAACTAACAAAAGGAGTTAATGAGGGAATAAACCGTATAAACTGGGATCTTAGATTCCCATCTACATCACCGGTGGATCTTGGTAAAGGAAAATATAATCCTCTTTCGATGGGTGGAAGCGGAATGTATGTGTTACCGGGAAAATATTTCGTCTCAATTTCTCAATATCACAGAGGAGAGATTACCAAGCTTACTGCCCCTGTTGAGTTTAATGCGAAAGTACTGAATAACACCACATTACCTGCAGAAGACAGGGAAGCCCTAGTTGCATTCCAGAAAAAACTTGCCGAGCTTCAGAGAGCAGTCAGGGGTGCTGAAAATTTTGCTGAGAATCTTGTCTCACGTATTGAATCAGCTAAGCAAGCTGCACAGCGCACACCCGGTTCACCCCAGGAGCTAATGTCAAAAATTGAAAATGTGGAAACTCAATTAAACAATATAATGTGGAAATTCAATGGTCAACAGCCAAAAGCAAGCCAGGAAGAAAACCTGCCTGCTCCGCCTTCAATAAATGAAAGATTAAACTCTATTGTTTGGGTTCACTGGCGTTCATCATCGGCTGTCACTAAAACACAAAAAGATGTTTATAATGTACTGAAAGATGAGTTCCCGCCGATTCTGGAACAGTTGAAAAACATCTACAACAACGAACTTCCGCAAATAGAAAACGGACTTGAAGAAGCAGGTGCTCCCTGGACACCCGGAAGAATTCCGGTCTGGAATGAGAAAGAGTAATATAAATTAGTTAAATTAATAGTTTTAATAAATGTAAAGACGCGGAAACATGCGTCTTTACATTTCATATAAAAACTGATTAAATGAGAAAGCCATTCACAATCTTTATTTTAATTATCGCTTTTGCTTTTGTCGGATGCCAGTCTGCAATGAAAGGGCTAATGGGCATTAAGGATGTAAAACCGCTTTACACTTCTGATCTGCCCGATTTATCAATAGAATTTGATATTTCTCCTGATATGTTCTATCTTATTGACACAACTTCATTTCTTCAATTTCTGTCGTCATTACCCGACACCTCACAATTAAAACACGACTTTTACCAGCCGTTGCAGGTAATGGCGTTCGATAGTACCGGCAGGAAATATACGCATATCGTTAATTGCAGTATAGGTGGATTTAAAAATCTGGATTGGAATAAATACGGTGCATTTGATTCATTTCCATTATCCTGCGGAAAGTTTTACAATTCTGATACGACAGTAAATCTTAGGCGTACATTCTCATTCTTTTATCAGCAAAAAGGTGTTGGCATTACTAATCCCGACTTTTCTACTGCAGATGAGATTATAGTTGTTTTTTGGGTGAAATTCATGAAAAGACAAAGTCAAAGACTTATAGACCTGATAAACAATTATGAAGAAAAATTTATCAATAAGGATATTCGAGTCTATTACATTGCACTGGATAATTTATATTTAAAAAATACAAAAAAGTAGGATGTCAAACAAAATAAAAAAGCCGACTTTGAGCCGGCTTTTAAAAATATTTTCAATTTATTTTAACCTGCAAGTTTAAATACAATAGGCATATTAAACTGAACCCTTACAGGCTTTCCACGCTGCTTACCTACATTCCATTTCGGCATATTTTTAATTACACGTACGGCTTCCTCATCGCATCCGCCGCCAATACCTCTAAGCACTTTTACATCAGTAATAGAGCCGTCTTTTTCAACCACAAAAGTTACAAACACCTTTCCCTGAATACCGCTTTCGCGTGCCATTGTAGGATACTTTAGATTACTCTGTAAATATTTAATCCTGGCAGCAGCACCTCCCGGAAATGTAGGCATTGTTTCAACAACCTTAAATATCTGAGTTTCTGACTCTTCCTCTTCCGGCTCTTCAACAGGAACATAATCCTGAACCTCTGTTTCCTGATCAGCCTCTACGTCAATTTCAATATCATCTTCGATATCCACATCATCCTCAACAATTTCAATAACTGATGTTTTCTGTGGCGGTTTTGGTGGTGGTGGTGGTTTCTCCTGTTGGGTAACCTGTACCATTTCTTCTTCCGCATTATCAACAGTTCTAGTCATCAAAGTAAGTTCAGTCTTTTCATAACTTTTCCAGTTAAAAGCAAGTAAAGTGACTGCAAGTGCCAGAACCATTCCAATCTCAAGGAAAAGGCCTTTTTTCCTTTCAAGATCAGCTTTGGGTGATTTCTTTTTATCAATCATTGTTGTTTATTTTTTTAAAAGAGTGCGCTAAATTACAAAAAAATAATTAAAAATCAAAAAAACACTTTTTATAAAAAACGACTCCCACTTAATTTTATTATTTCTAACCCTCAATTAAATCTTTATAGGCTGTTGCATCCAGCAGTTCATCAAGCTGATTTCTATCAGTAATTCTTATTTTTACAATCCAGCTTTCACCATACGGATTATTATTGATCAACTCCGGAGTATCTTCCAGTTGTTCATTAAACTCAAGAACTTCACCACTAACCGGAATCAAAAGATCCGATACGGTTTTTACCGCTTCTATTGTTCCAAAAACTTCATCTTTATCAAGCGTTTCACCAACAGTTTCAACCTCAACAAAGACAATATCACCAAGTTCCTTTTGGGCAAAATCGGTAATGCCAATAAATGCATCGTCTCCTTCTATCTTAAGCCATTCGTGGTCTTCACTGTACTTTAAATCTTCAGGTATATTCATAATAATATGCGTTTAAAAATAAAATTCCAAAAGTACTAAAAACTGTTTTCAAAAAACAAATGTTTAAAAAAATATTTTTAATGTTAATAAATAATGATATAACATTTACAATAAAACAAAAAACCGCAACTATTAATAAAATAGTTGCGGTTTTATAGTAGCCCCACCAGGACTCGAACCTGAATCTGAAGTTTAGGAAACTTCCGTTCTATCCCTTGAACTATGGGGCCAGAATTTCAGAGCGCAAAAATATAAATTTTATTAACACCGTATCATTTTTTTGAATTTCCCTGCCCGAAGATATTTGTTTCAATTAACTCGCAGATTATATGCCCGATAAGTATATGACTCTCTTGTATCCTCGGTGTATCATTTGAAGGAACATTCAATAAAACATCACTCAACTCTTTCATCTTCCCACCGGATTCTCCTGTTAAACCGACAGTTACCATCTCCTGTTCCTTCGCAGTACCAAAAGCATTAACCACATTCCCCGAATTGCCGGATGTTGATAACCCTATCAGAACATCACCCTCTTTACCCATTGCTTTTACCAATCTCGAATATATTTCATCGTATGAATAATCATTGGCAACCGCCGTCAGATATGAGCTGTTAACGTGCAAAGCTTCGGCATATAGCGGTTCCCTGTCAAAATAAAACCTGCCCGAAAGTTCGGCTGCAAGATGCTGGGCATCGGCAGCACTTCCACCATTGCCGCAAAACAATATCTTACCTCCTCTGTTCAACGATTTTACACAAACATCAACTGTCTCACGAATCCGGTTCAACAAATTCTCATCACTCAAAATCTTTGTTTTCAGCTCAATTGACTCCTCTATTGATTGTTTTATTCTCATAAATTTCTATATTTTTTTAAAAATAATTTCATTCAAAGGTTTTCTTTTTACCGAATGACGCTCAATATCAACCTCAACAGCGGGATAACCCAAAGGCAGAAATATCACCGGCTCCAGATAATCGGGAAGTCCGAAATACTTTTTAGTCTTTTCAACATCAAAATTGCAGACCCAGCAAGTTCCCAAACCTTTTTCCACAGCTGCCAGTGTCATATGGTCGGCAGCAATAGCTATATCCATATCTGCATAGTCTTTCCCGTCACTGCTCCTGTGCCACGACTTGCTATGATCAGCAAGAATTATTATCACAACCGGTGCATCATCAAACCAGTCACGGTGATAGAGGGCATTAACCTCATTATTTTTATATTGATCTTTGATCACAATAAATTTCCAGGGTTGAAAATTATTTGCAGAAGGAGCAATTCTGCCTGCTTCAAGAATATATTGCAGGTCTTCATCCTTCACCGGATCAGGCTTAAATTTCCTGACAGAAAACCGTTTTTTCGCTAGCTCTAAAAATGTCATTTTTATTGTCAATTATTGTTTTTGCAAATTTAGTTAAAAGAGATTAAAATAAACGGAGAAAAATAAAACATCCTCAAAAACAATAAATCCATAAATCCCCTATCTTTGCAGCACAATAAATTCAAAGAAAATGGCTCTTAAATGTGGAATAATAGGAATTACCAATATTGGGAAGACTACAATATTTAACTGTATATCAAAGACTAAAGCTCAGACAAGTAATTATGCTTTCAGTGCTTCAAAATCGAATCTCGGCGTTGTTGATGTTCCCGACCCCCGTCTATATAGAATTGCGGAACTTGCCAAGCCGGAAAAGATAATCCCTGCAACTGTTGAGATTGTTGACATTCCGGGACTTGCCAAAGGTGCAAGCCATGGTGAGGGAATCGGGAATAAATTCCTTGACGATATACAGCGGACGGATGCAATGATACACGTACTTCGTTGTTTCGATGATGAAAATCTTCCTCATGTTGAAGGTTCTGTTAACCCAGTCAGGGATATGGAGATCGTTGACCTTGAACTGCAGATAAAAGACCTTGAAATGGTGGAACGAAAGATACAGAGGATGGAGAAAGTAGCAAAATCAGGCGATAAGGATGCTAAAAAAGCTATTGAGGTATTAACAAAATACAAAGATCATTTTGAAAATTTTCAGAATGCCCGCACTCTTGATGTTGACGAAGATGACAAAAGGTTTGTACGGGATATTTTACTGCTCACTGACAAACCTGTGATTTACGTCTGTAATGTAGATGATGATTCGGCGGTCTCGGGGAATGCCTATGTTGAAAGTGTAAAAGAAGCACTGAAAGGAAAGGAAGCAGAAGTATTAGTAATAGCCGGCACTCTCGAAGCAGATATTGCAGAACTCGACACAGAAGAAGAGCGGCTTGAATTCCTGAATGATGCCGGACTGGAGGAACCTGGTGTTAACAAAATGATTCGCGCGGCGTACAACCTGCTAAATCTACAAGCATTTTTCACACAAGGCCCCAAAGAGGTCAGAGCCTGGACTATCAAAAAAGGCATGACCGCACCTCAGGCTGCAGGAGTAATACACAGCGATCTTGAACGCGGATTTATCAGAGCGGAAGTTATTAAATATGAAGATTTTATCAATTACAAAACGGAACATGCCGTTAAAGAAGCCGGCAAGATGAGACTTGAAGGAAAGAACTATATTGTTGAGGACGGAGATTTGATGAATATCAGATTTAATGTTTAATAAAATAAGGTCATAGTGTAACGGACATTAAATTATTAAAGAAGCTTTTCTATTGTCATATTCTTATAACTTAACGATTAACATTTTAATTTGTAATTTTGATGTTATAATTTGGGTATATGAATAATATGCAACTGAACGAATGCAAAAAGATAAACTTCTAATAGTAGGGCACAGAGGTGCGGCAGGGCATTCACCCGAAAATACAATGGCGGGTTTCAGAAAAGCTATTGAGTTTGGTGTTGATATGGTTGAACTTGATGTTCATCTTACCAACGATGGGGTAGTTGTTGTGCACCACGACAATTCACTCGACCGGACAACAAGCGGAAAAGGGGAAATAAAAAGCCATAAATGGGATCATATCAATAAACTTGATGCCGGCTCATCATTCTCTCGACATTTTAAAAACGAATCGGTTCCGGCACTTGAAGATGTAATAAAACTTTGTAAAGACCGGGTTGAAGTTTTGATTGAAATCAAGGAGGGCAGGGAGGTCTATCCTGAGATAGAAGACAGAATTATTGAACTTATTAAAAAACACAATGCGGAAAAGTGGTGTATTGTCCAGAGTTTTAGAGATGATGTGATTTTCAGAATCAACAGAATAGCTCCTGACATCAGACTTCAGAAACTCCTTGTCAGAAAAATGTGTTGTCTTCCGGTAATATTCGATAGCGGTATTACCCTTTTTCCATTCCGTAAATATCACTTTGTAGAGTCGTTTAACATCTTATACAAATATGCAAGCAAACATTTCGTTCAACAGGTTCATAAGCAAAACAAGAAAGTGATGGTATGGACTGTAAATGAACCGGAGGACATTGTAAAAATGAAAACCCTCGGTGTTGACGGTATTATCAGCGATTTTCCCGACAGGTGCTTCAATTAAAAACCAGATTATTATGTTTGCAGGTTTACCCCAATGACATCATCTCATCAAAACTTTTACGCGGCGGTCGTGAACCTACATTAACACCATCAACAAAATATTGGACACAAGTTTTAATATCCTGATGGTAACCACCCTCCAATACTGCGAAGATATTCGAAAACGCTCTGCGCCATCTATAGCCACATTCGTAAAAGCCCTTCAATGTAAAGTTGAGGTTAAGCAGACGGTCTTTCTCATAACCATCAAAACCGGCTGACATAGCAATGACATCAGGTTTAAACCGGTGAGCTGCATCAATTGCTTTATCAACCCGCTCAAGAAATTCTTTATCACCGCAACCCGATAGAAGCGGAAGATTGAATGTATATCCCTTTCCGGCTCCCGTGCCGGTTTCAGTCGGTTGGCCAGTAAACGGCCAAGTGAACATCTGATGGATGGAACAATAGAAAACACGGTCGGAATCGTAAAAAAGTGACTGCGTCCCGTCGCCATGATGTCCGTCAAAATCAAAAATAAAAACCTTTTTCCCCTCATTTACAAGTTTCTGAGCTGCAATGGCAACATTATTAAATAAGCAAAAACCTGATGCCTTTTCCCGGTCAGCATGATGGCCCGGTGGCCGGATAATTGCAAAATCATTCTGCTCTGCTGCCTTGACTGCAAGGCCGACTGACAGACATGCCGCTTTGTAGCTTTCAGGTGTGAGCAGAATCTCTGCAAGAACCCTTTGATTTTTACAGGCTCTTTTTATCCTGTCCTTGTAGTGTACGGGATGAATAAGTGTAATAAAATCCTCTCCATCCGCCTCCGTATCATCAAAGTAAGATGGGAATTCTTCAATCCGGTATGCACCTTCCGCCTCACTATTTATATTATGGTTCAGGAAAAACCTGTTGAATAAGATTTCCATTCCAATGAAATTACATATTAAAATCCAGACGATTTAAACGGCTAAAAAAGCCTCGCCAAAAATAGACAATAAATTTTATATGTTAATAAAAAAACAGCTGTAATTTTACTTGGTTAACAAATTGTTTTTTAATAGATTTGGGCAATTTTTCTAAAACAGATTTATACGATGAAAACAGTTGACACATCCAAATTATCCAACGATGAATGCTGGGGAATACAGATAAACGGATTAACCCATTGCAGTAGAATAAATTGCAAATGGCAGGGACTGACAGCCTGCCTCGGCAGGAATATCATTAAAGAAGGCCGGAACTCAAAGGGATACAAAATCGGAAATGATGGAATTTTGAATTGATGAGTTGGGCTAAAGCCCGATATTGTTTTAACATCATAGCCACCACATAAATGTGGCGGCTATTAATTTATAAAGCAATTAACATTCACATTTGGAAGATTATTTATGTGAATGCCGCAGAAATAAATCTCTATAATTTCATTGGAAACAATTTATTAGAAACGGCATTTATGCCGTTTATCTGTAAACAAACACGTC
>Ga0256913_10000950_pt1 | contig 15032 bp, 9 predicted proteins | sample Axial_MatmetaG_FD_185970 | JGI IMG/M metagenome (GOLD analysis project Ga0256913, IMG submission 185970) | Deep-sea worm associated microbial mat communities from Axial Seamount, Juan de Fuca Ridge, Pacific Ocean - Axial_Mat | ecosystem: Environmental > Aquatic > Marine > Oceanic > Microbial...
ATTCCAATGTAAATAGTTTGCCCGGAACTATCAAACAAGTTGAAGAATCCGATTCTTGGGCTTTTAATGGTATTGCAGAAGGAGCAGCTTTTCTGGATGGCCCTGTATTTGGAATTTATGGTAGAACTTATGAAAGAGACAGCTTAGGCAATTTATTGCTGGATTCCAAAGGAATGGTTAAGATCAGTAGCCAGTTGACTATGCTCGGTGACAGAGAACCGGACTGGACTCTGGGAGTAACCAATACTTTTGACTATAAAGATTTCTCACTGTCTTTCCTCTGGGATATCACTTATGGCAATGATGTCGTAAATGCCACCGAAGCAGCTTTGGTCTATTACGGTTTAAGCCCAATCACACTGGATAGATATACCACTTATGTTTTTGACGGACTTCGTCAAGCAGGATTTCAAGATGGTCATATAGTTTACGAACCAAATGATAAAGAAGTAGTCCTTGACCAACAGTATTATCAGAAAAAATATGCTGCTGTGGCAAACAACTTTATTGAAGATGGTTCATGGATAAGATTGAGATATATTTCATTAGCTTATAATATTCCTTTCAAAAAATCAATGAAAGGACAGATTTATATAAACGCTAGAAACATGTTGATATTTACAAAATATACCGGCGTTGATCCTGAAGTTAACACGATAGGAGCTTCCGTCAAAGGAACCGGTTCTATTGGTATTGATAACCTGGGAACACCAAGTACAAAAGGTATTGATTTAGGATTTAAATTTACATTTTAACAAATAAATATTTAAAATATGAAAAATTTAAAATATATATTATCAATTTTTATTATGGTTTTCTTCTTCAGTTCCTGTGAAGAATTCTTAGATATAAATGATGACCCGAATGCTCCTGCTAATGTTTCCGTTGACTTAAGGTTGAAACCTACAATCCTGATGACAAACGGAGCAGCCCAATGGAGAGGAGCAAGAGAAACAGCTGCAATAACTCAATATGTTGCTAGCAGACAAAAAGGTAATTTTCCAGATACATGGAATTTTACATCTAGAAATTTCTTTTGGCAAAATGCTTTGGTATGGTCTTTCCCAAATGCAGTTGATCTAATCGTATTAGGGGAAGAAGAAGACAGCCCTCATTTTATGGGAGTAGGAAAAATCTTCAAGGCTTTCCTTATAGTTTCCTTATCGGATCAATTTGGCAAAATGCCCTGGGAAGATCTGTACGATGGTAAAAGTTCTCCCATTCTGACACCGAAATTCGTTGATCAAAAGACCATTTACGAAAATTGTATCAATTTACTTGATGAGGCTATCACCGATCTGAGTTCGGAAAACAATAAGATAGATCTTGACAGAAGAGGCGGTGATATTATGTATCACGGTGATACTGAAAAATGGATAAAATTTGCTTATGCGTTAAAAGCAAGATATCTCAATCATTATTCTAAAAAGACTTCGCTTTATAATCCCGATGCTATTATTGAAGCTTGTAGCAAAGCTTTTGACGGTGACGGAATGGATGCTGAGTTCAATTATATAGAAGGAGGTTCCAAAACACAAGCAAATCCATGGAGCAAAGAAGGATATGGAGATTTTTCCAGTGGTAAAGAACCAAGGTACGGAAGTTATAGCTCATTTTTTATCAATTTGCTTAAAAATCCGGACTTCTACTCAGACACACTTGATCCTCGTACTCCGATTATCATGAATCCTGCCGATTCTACCGGATTATTTACAGGAATATATCCAGGAAGAGGTTTTGATGAAGGCAAAAAGCTTTATGATTATTCACAGGTTGTAGGTGGCTTTTATTCAAAAGCAGATTCACCTTTTCCTTTCGCAACTTACTCTGAAGTTAAGTTCATAGAAGCAGAAGCCAGATTGAGAAAAGGAGATGCATCAGGAGCTATTGATGCATATAAAGAAGGAGTGCTTGCAAATATGAGAAAACTCGGAGTTACAGATTCTATCCTGCAAGTAGTTACGGCAAACCTCAATTCACTTACAACAGCGGATTTCACAGCAAATAATAATATTGCAGGTTTGAGTAAAATAATGACTCAAAAATATATCGCAATGGTATTTAATCCGGAAACATGGGTTGATATGAGAAGAATGGATTACAGTAGTGATATATATCCCGGATTGGCAAAACCTGAAAATGTTAATCCTATTTTTGAAGAAGGGGAATGGATAAGAGCCATGATCTATGAATATAACGAAGAGAACAGAAATGGAAAGAACCTTGGGGATAATAGACCTGAAGTGAGACTAAAAACTCCGGTCTGGTGGGATATTCCCGAATAGAAATATATTTATCAACTACTCATGTAGTCGCATTTTTTTAATTATTAATAGAAGTATTTCTGTATTTTGAAGATGTTTTTTGAAGTATAAAATACAAAATATTAAAAAAAATAGACTGGAAAAAGATATTTTGTAGCAAAAAAAACAACTACTTGAATAGTTGCAAATAAAAGAGGCTGTACTGATACAGCCTCTTTTTTGATTTTATTTGAAGAAATAAAAATTACATGTCATTTTTTATTTATTTTTTTTTATTTTAATATTTTTACTACCTTGCACTTGTTAAAGTGTAAAGAACAATTTATTTTCAATTAAACAAAAATAATTATTATGAAGCTAAAACTTACTATTCCATTTATCCTCTTAATAATGGGATTTACTCTGCATTCATTTGGACAACGGACTATTAAGGGAACTATCACTTCTTCTGAAGGAGAGCCTTTGATAGGGGCAAGTGTTTCAATAAAAGGAACAACTTCAGGAACTATTTCTGATATTGACGGAAAATATAAAATAAAAGCCAAAGACGGTGATATATTACAATTTTCCTATATAGGATTCAATACTCAGGATATCAAAGTTGACGGACAGGAAACCATTGATGTAATCTTGACTCAAGGGATTCAACTTGATGAATTGGTCGTTACTGCCCTTGGTATCAAAAGAGATAAAAAAGCACTGGGATATGCGGTACAGGATGTAAAAGGAGATGAAGTCTCTGAAACAAACCCCAACAATATCGTTTCCGCTCTTTCCGGAAGAATCGCAGGAGCTCAGATTGTCACTTCTTCAGGACAAGTAGGAGCTTCCTCTACTATCAAGATCAGGGGAAACAAAACCTTTACCGGTTCTGCTCAACCGCTTTTTGTTGTTGACGGTACTCCTATTATGAATAGTATTTCATCTGCCAGATCATCTACTACCTATACTGATTTTGGTAATGCAGCTATGGATATCGACCCTTCCAATATAGAAAGTATTTCCGTGTTGAAAGGCGCAAGTGCCGCTGCACTTTACGGAAGTAGAGCCGCTAACGGAGTAATACTTATCACAACAAAAAAAGGAACAAAAAAGAAAGGCATCGGTATTGAATTTAGTACTTCATTAGCATTTGACGATGTTTATATCCTTCCCAATTATCAAAATGAATACGGACAAGGAAGAAACGGAAGTGAATATGAATGGAAATTGAAATATCCAGATCTTACATATCAAGAATTTCATGATAAAAGAGAATTCAAATGGGCTTTGGACGGAAGCGGAAGGAGAATGGACTGGGACGAAAGCTGGGGATCAAGACTTGATGTCGGACTTATGGTACCCCAAATGGATTCACCCCTTGATGAAAACGGCAAGCCTATTCCTACACCTTGGATCTCACATCCCGACAATGTAAAAGATTTCTACGAAACAGGAATAACATCGGGAAATAACCTTTCTTTTACTTCTACAGGAGATAAAGCAAGTGGAAGATTGACATTCGGATACACAAATCAAAAAGGAACATCACCGAATACAGATCAGGAAAAGATAAATTTAGGAATCAATACAGATATTAAATTGACTGACAAACTTAAAGTAGATGCCAATGTCAATTATATTCAACTTAATAATGATAATTTACCTCAACAGGGAAATTCAATGAGAAATCCTCTTTTGGAATTCAATTCCTGGTTTGGAAGACAAGTTGATACCAAATATCTTAAAGAACATTATAATGATATAGTATTGTTCAACGGTGATAAAAAAGCATTCAACTGGATGATGGCTTATCCTTCACAACACCCTAATCCCTACTGGAATGCTTATAAAAATACTATGTCAAGGGAAAGAAATCGTATATTCGGAAATACTTCTATCAATTATCAACTCTTTAAGGGTGTAGACCTTACAGCAAGGATAGGTACTGACTTTTTCAATGAACATAGAAAATTTATATACCATAAATATTCAAGAGACTGGACAAATCTTTATGAAAATGCTACCAATGGTACTTTTTGGGAACAATATAGATTACAAAGTGAAACCAATGCTGACCTATTCTTGAAAATAAATAAAAATTTGACCGATGATCTGTCTATGTTTACAACACTCGGCGCAAATTACACAGAAACTTTTAATCAATATGCAACAACCAACGGTACCAACCTGATAGTTGCGGATTTCTTTTCTACCTCCAATTTTGAAGGTGAACCTATTGTAAGTTTTACAAAATATAAAAGCGTATCAAATAGTGTTTTCGGATCTACAAATTTAGGATACAAAAGCTTTTTGTACTTAGATCTTAGTTTAAGAGGTGACTGGAGTTCAACTCTACCTAGAGAAAATAGGAATTACTGGTATCCATCAGCCAATTTAGGTTTTATTTTCACTGAATTACTCAATATGAATCCAGATATTTTATCTTATGGAAAATTAAGAGGAGGAATTGCATCTGTAGGTAATGCCACTTCTGCTTACAGTTTGAATCCTGTTTTTTATTCAATAGGAACTACTTTCAATGACATAAATATGTTTGGTGTGCAATCTACACTTCCTACTTACGATCTCAAACCTGAAATTACTACAAGTAAAGAATTCGGTTTGGAAATGAAATTTTTCTATAACCGTCTTGGATTTGATATAACATATTATGATGCTTTAACTACCAATCAACTTATCTACGTTGATATTCCTTATTCCTCAGGTTATAGCGCCTGGAAGAAAAACGCAGGAAGTATTAGAAACAAAGGTATTGAATTACAATTAAACGGAACTATTATAGAAGGTAACAATCTCACATGGGATGCCAACCTGAACTGGTCAACCAATAATAATAAAATCGAAGAATTGTCTGACGGTTTGGAAGAATTGCAGATTACTTCATTTTATGGCAGTTACAGCGGTACTTCCTTAATGGCATTTCCTGGCAAAGAATGGGGAGCTATCTACGGAAATACTTTTGCCAGAAATGAAAACGGAGATATTATTGTTGATAAAAGAGGAATGCCTCAAAGCGGAGATGATCCTGAGATATTAGGTTATGTCAATCCTGATTGGGTTGGAGGAATCAGAAATACTTTTGGATACAAAGGATTCAATTTAACGGCTCTAGTTGATTTCCGAAAAGGAGGAGATGTATTTAGTTACAGCAAAGCAATCGGACAACACGCAGGAATACTTCAAGCAACGGTAGAAGGAGGAATACGTGAAAACGGTATGATTGTAGATGGTGTTTATGAAAACGGCACAATGCTTGACCTAAATGGAGACGGTGAACCGGAAGACGTAAGCGGACAAAAAAACGAAACTGTTATTGCCGCCCGTACATACTGGAGAAGTTCAAGAAACTGGGGCGAACTTTCTGTTATTGACGGAAGCTTTATAAAATTGAGAGAAGTAGTATTTTCTTACAGTATCCCTAAATCCTTTTTAAACAAAATGAATATTCAAGGTGGTACAATATCGCTTTTCGGTCGCAACTTAGCTTTACTTTATACCGACGAAAGTAATGATGTCCATATAGATCCTGAAGTTTCATCAGGTGGAACAGTAGCCGGTACAGGACTTGAATCCTATCAACTACCTCCATCCCGAACACTTGGTCTTAAATTAAATTTAAAATTTTAAAAATATAAAAAAATGAAGAAAAATATTTATATGATTTTAGTTGGATTGTCATTAATTCTAATAGCATCCTGTACTAAAAATTTCGATGAAATAAATACAAATCCGAATTACCCGGACAGAGCGCCTTTGACAAATGTATTTGCTTATGTAATACAAAATCTGTCAGCAAAATTCGGAACTACAGAAATGGAATATGCTGCCTCTTATGTTGGTCATGTCACTAAAGGTACATATACCGATGTTGCTAATTACGTAACTTCACCAAGTTCTTCAATTTGGAGCGGAGTCTACAGAGCTACTGTATCAAATGCAAATTTTGTTATATCGGGAGCTGAAAAAGAAGGCAATCAAAACCTTCAGGCAGCAGCTACCATACTGAAAATTTACGGTTTACAATTGGTTGTAGATATATATGGAAAAGTTCCATATACAGAAGCAGGATTAGGTAGCGAGGGACTTGTTCATCCTAAATATGACTCAGAAGAGTTTATCTATAATGATTTTCTTACACAACTGGATAAAGCCAATGATATGCTGGTAGATGACGCTTCAGCAGGCTTTCTTGGTGATGGAGATGTTTTATATGAAGGAGATATTTTAAAATGGAAAAAGTTTTGCAACTCACTTCACTTAAGAGTGGCTATCAGAATGTCTAACGTTGATGAAGGAAAAGCAAAAGCTGAAATAGCAAAAATCTTAGGAGATCCAGCTAAATATCCAATATTCGAATCAAATAAAGACAATGCTATCTTAACATACCCGGGTGAAGATTGGATAGAGCCATGGACAGCAAGACATAGTTCCATCGGTGACGATTGGATTGCAAAACCAATAGTTGATGTTTTATTGGATTACAATGACCCTCGTATCGCTTATTACGCTACTCCTAAAAGCGACGGCACCTATGAAGGACTGGCTGTAGGTGAATCTTTAGACAAATTGTATTCGCGTGTAAACGACAGATTTATTAAAAATCCAACCGGAAGTGTATTCTTTCTAAAATATTCTGAAGTGGAGTTCATTAAAGCTGAAGCAGCACTGAGAGGATTTGTCAATCTCAATGCAAAAGATGCTTATGAAGCCGCTATTACAGCTTCTTGCAAAGAATATGATATTAGTGACGATGATATTTCTTCATATCTGCAAGGAGCCAAGGTCGCGTTTAATAATGATCTTACCCAAATATATATGCAGAAGTGGATATCATTGTTTAGACAAAGCTGGGAAGCTTGGGCGGAAATGAGAAGAACAGATGTTCCGGCTCTTCCTCCAGCTGTCAACACTGCCCATTTAGGACATAACCGTGTACCTTTCAGGTTTTCTTATCCTGATTCTGAAAAGAAATTAAACTCTGCAAATATTCCTCCTGATGTAAATGAAGTTGATTATTATTGGGGTTATCAGATATGGTGGGATACCAGAACAGGAGTACAATAATTACTTTTAAGATAATGAAATTCCATCATGGAATTTCATTATCTTAAAATTTAAAAAAATTAATATTAATAAATTTTGTCAAAAAGATTATTTTTTTAAAAATTTTTACTATTTTTGCTTAAACATTAAAAATTTAAACCTATGAAAAAAATTACACTATTTTTAGTTCTTACAATTGCTTTATTAGCAAACACACATGTTTTTGGTCAAGACACATGGAAATTATTAACTGAGGATTTCGAAGACCAAATCGCAAGTACTCGTTGGGACGCTGCAGAAGCAGGAGATGCAAACAAAATTAATTTTGCAGCAAATTACACAGCATTAGGTATGGAAGCTGCTCCTGGTGGTGGCGAATATTGCCTGAAAGTAGAAGTAAATACAGACCCTGACAATGGACAAGCTAGCTTCGTTGGATTATTCCCAAAAGGATTTAGCGTTAAGCCTCCTTTCACACTTACTTTTGACACTTGGTTAAATTGGGAAGGAAGTGCTGGCACAACCGAATTCCTTTACTATGGAATTGGACATGCAGCTGCCGCAGCTTTTCCTACAGATGGATTTGATTTTTCCTTTACCGGTGACAACGGTTCCAGCCGCGATGTCAGATTGTATAAAAACGGAGAAGAGATGAAAATAGATGAATGTACAACTTGTCTCTATGCAGATGGAACTCAAAATAATATCGCTGGTGGTATTTACGCAGGTTCTGTTGTTGATGTGGATCCTGATACTGATGGAGCTTATCCTGGTATGCAGTGGTTGACTGTTTCAGTAGAAGCTACAGAAGATGCAATCATTTATTATGTAAACGGTATCGAATGGGCAAGAATTAACGAAGTTGCAAATGAAGGTAATGTATTAGTAGGATATATGGATATATTTTCATCAGTTGCTCCTGCTACAAATTTTGCTTTGTTTGACAATATTTCCGTTACACGTCCAGTTAAAGCTGCTACTGAAGACAATAATATTAATAATGCATATGTTTATCCTAACCCTGCAAGTGGTTTTGTCAATGTAGTAGTAGAAGAAAATTCAAGATTTGAACTTATTAACCTTTCAGGACAAACTTTGATAAGACAAAATATCGAAGCCGGTACTACTAAGATCAATGTTTCAAATCTTAACAGTGGTATGTATTTCTCAAGAATTACAAACGAAAGTGGTAAAACACAAATGCTTAAAGTACAAATTCAATAAAAACATACTTTAGCTAAATATAAAAAAGCCATTACATATTTTTTTATGTAATGGTTTTTTTTATTCCTGTACCTCAATAATGTTTAAGTCCCTTTATTCTCATTTCTATATAATAACAATTAAAACATGTAAGATCCTCTTTGAATAACATAAGGATTTTTACAAGCATATATTAAGAAAATCAATTGTTAAACTATGTAACATACCAAATAATAACTTCTAAATATCTTTCTTTGAATTATAACAAAAATATGATTCAAAGAAATAAAAAGCCCCATAATTAATTATGAGGCTTATTTCGCTTTACGAACCAAACTATTTTATTATTTTAACTAATGCTTTACAAATCAAAATTTAAATCCCGTTGTAATTGTAAATTTATTATCGTGCTTTGTTATATCAACAGAAGGTGAACGTTCAAGCTGATTGGCAATATAAGGATAATATGAATATGAATTGTTGGTTCCCAGATAAGCAAAATCTATATAATAATTATTTGCCCTGTAACCAAACCCTAAACTATAAGTGATATCGGCTTGATATCCTCCATCGGAAAAAGGAGTATCCAATAATCCCGTTCCTATTCTGAATCTGTATTTTTCATAAGCTACCTCACTACCCAACCTGAAATTAAATGCAGATTTCAAATTATTCCTTATTTTTTCATTTTGAATCTTTTCATTTTCCAGATCATACGGATCAGTGCTGGATTTTCTAAAATTATATCTCGCTGAAGTATAATTGACATACTCAGCATCAAAATTAACAAAACCTGCAAGATCCCCTGATTTGAATAATTTGCCCGTACTAAAAATAAATTTCCATGGTGTACTGAATTTATATTTGAAATAACCGGAATTATCCAAAGGATCAAAATTATAATTTTTACTATCTACATTAAATTTGATATCATAATCATCCTGCAATGAATATGCAGTAGGAGTATGCATAGCAAAACCAACCCTGATATTCTTCGGTAGAATATAAACAATACCCGCCTTTAGATTTACCCCAACTCCTACAGTTGTATAATCCTCAGTGTAAGATAAACTTCTGAAATAGAAATCTTCATCCTCCTGCAATTCCACCGGTGCTTTTTCATTATATTCCCTAGTAGTATAAAAATTCAAAAAAGGAATACCTATTGACGCCCCGAAAATAAATTTTTTATTATAATTTCCTCCTAAAGCAAATAACAATTCATTAATACTGCCGGATTCGTATATAGAAAGATCTTTATCTATCGGAATATCGTTCCAAGGACTGTAATCCACTCCTGACACAAGCCTGGTATCTTCAATAATACTTCCTGGATTGACCCCCGATGCATTAACCGTACTGTTAAAACTCCCTATTTTGTTCATCCCTATTGCAAAATTAATAGATTTCATCTCCCCTCCTCTTCTATGAGAGTTAGTAACAAAACCGATGTTCTCAAAACTGAATTTACTGTTCAAATCAGTTCTATTCTTTTTTCCGAAATCTGTTTTTGAATAACCATTATCCAAACCAAGAGAAATATTGAACTCACTTCTCCAATAATTTCCCAAAGAGGCAGGATTGTAACTTATAGCACCAAAATCACCTCCCATGGAACCAAATGCTCCGGCAACTCCCATCGTTCTGGCAGTTGAATAATATGTAGATCTTGAATACCTTACTGCATCTTCCAAAGTCTGTCCAAAGACCAATGCCGGTATAATCATCAAAAGAATAATTATATGATTTTTCATAATTTGTTGAGTTATCTATTCAAAAATAAGGGAATGATCATTAATTTTATCATTCCCTTTTATATCTATTTAAAATAATTCAGATTTTTATTTTCTCCTTGGTGAACTAGATCTGCTACTACTTCCCGAACTACTTCTACTACTGCTACCAGATGATCTGTATCCACTTGAAGAACTATGACTCGAACTACTTCGATAAGAAGATCTGCTGCTACCAAAACTACTTGAAGAACTATGACTCCTCGGAGTTGAACTATGATTGTAAGATCTATGAGAAGAACTATTTCTTGAAGATCTTGTAAAGTTACTGCTCTTATAACTATTCCTTGGAGTTCTGTTTCTCGAAGAATTATAAACTTTTGAAGAACTTCTGGTTTTCCTTTCAGGTTTATAGCTACTACTTCTGCGTCTATCCGGAGTTATCTTTTTTCTTGTACTTGTTGAAGATCCTGCTCTGTCAACATTTCTGTGTCTCTTATAATCAGTCGATGAAGAACTTTTTTTATCATATCCAGAATTATAACTTCTCCTTCTTTTACTTGAATCATCTGCTTTTGGACTCTTTCTATCCATAGGACTATAAGAACTTCCACTAGTTCTAGCCCTATCCTTATTTACATCACCATATCCGTTATTTGATTTCTTTCTTGAAGTTCTATCACCAAATGGTGTCCACCTTTTACCGGTTGATGTTTTATTTCCTTTGTTCATACTAATAGTTCTACCATCTACTTTTTTATCAGCAACCTTTTTCCCATTATCGTATGCACCTGCCATTCCTGAAGGAACTGAATGTTTTCTGTCTCTTACTCCGATTTTAGGTTTACCATTTTTTGAAGAAACACCGGATATTCCATGTCTGGAACCATAATGTCTGTTATTATTACCACCATTATAATAACCACTATCTCCATAATAATAACCACCATATCCACTACCGTAATAACCACCATATCCACTACCGTAATAACCACCATATCCGCTACCGTAATAACCTCCGTAATAGCCACCATATCCGTAATAATTGCCATATCCATAATAACCGTCATAAAAACCATCATTATATCCATCCCAGTATCCATTATTGTATCCGGAATAATATCCACCCCAGCCATATCTTCTATATCTCCAAGGATTGTAATATCCACGTCTGTACCACGGACTATATCCGTAACCTGTAGTTATATAAATGGATATTCCGGGTGAATACCAATAATCATCATAGAAAAAAGGATCATAATAATCAAAATAATAATGACTCCTATGAAATCTCCTTATTCTTTTTGTATAATAATAATCATCGTAATAATAATCATCATAATATTCATCATCATAGTATTCGTCATCATAATAGCCATCATCTTCATCATCGATAACCACAGTTGTATATTTACCATCCAAATCAGGATCATAATACAAATCATCAAATTGAGCTATTGCCGAAGTTGACATTATCAAAAATAATGATAAAAACATCCAATAAACAATATACTTTTTCATAATATTAAATTTTTATAGTAAATAATTTAACTCTTTTTTTACTTCACACCGCAATTTATTACTTTTGCACGAATTTTTGTGTTAATAAAATATTAAAGTTATCATAAAAGTTGTTAATTCGTTAAATATAGAGAGATTTTCATTAAAATCTTTCGTATATTAATATATTTTCAACGATCATTCAATTATTTAACAGTTGTTTTATTCACGAAGTTTCAAAATAAATTGATTTTAAATTTTTCTTAACATTTAATATAGATCAGATAATGGCAAAAGAAATTACACCCAGAAAAGAAAATTATTCACAATGGTATTTGGATATTGTAAAAAAAGCAGGCTTAGCTGAAAATTCTGCAGTGAGAGGTTGTATGGTGATAAAACCATATGGATATGCAATATGGGAAAATATTAAAAATGAACTCGACAGAAGATTTAAAGAAACAGGGCATCAAAATGCTTATTTTCCTTTATTCATTCCAAAAAGCTTTTTAAGCAAAGAAGCTGATCATGTAGAAGGGTTTGCCAAAGAATGTGCTGTTGTAACACATCACAGACTTATGAACAACCCAAATGGTAGCGGTGTTGTCGTTGATCCTGATGCTAAATTGGAAGAAGAACTGATAGTAAGACCTACATCAGAAACAATTATTTGGAATACTTATAGAGACTGGATTAAATCATACAGGGATCTACCATTATTGATTAATCAATGGGCTAATGTTGTCAGATGGGAAATGAGAACGAGACCTTTTTTAAGAACTGCCGAATTTCTTTGGCAGGAAGGTCACACAGCTCATTCTACAAGTGAAGAAGCTATGGAAGAAGCAAAAACCATTCATGATGTTTATGCCGATTTTGCTGAATCCATAATGGCAATGCCGGTAATAAAAGGATCAAAATCAGAATCTGAACGATTTGCCGGAGCATTGGAAACATATACTATAGAAGCAATGATGCAAGACGGCAAAGCATTGCAAGCCGGAACATCACATTTTCTAGGACAAAACTTTGCAAAAGCATTTGAAGTTAAATTCCTCAATGAAAACAATAAAGAGGAATTTGTCTGGGCTACTTCCTGGGGAGTTTCCACCAGACTTATAGGAGCCTTGATAATGACACATTCTGATGATGATGGGCTCGTATTGCCACCTAAATTAGCTCCCATACAAGTAGTGATCGTTCCTATTCCAAAACCAAATGATACTCTGCTGGAGATAGCCGATACAATCTCTAAATCATTAAAAAGTAAAGGAATATCAGTAAAAATAGACAAGGATATGAAAAAGCGTCCCGGATTCAAATTTGCTGAATATGAAATGATGGGAGTCCCTATAAGACTTGGATTAGGAATGAGGGATATAGAAAATAACACAATTGAAGTAGCTCGTAGAGATACCAAAGAAAAAAATTCAGTTCCTATGGATAATATAGACAACTATGTTGAGGAACTGTTGTCTGAAATCCAGGAGAATCTCCTTCAAAAAGCAAAATCATTCAGAGAAGAAAGAACTTCCTATACCGATACATTTGAAGAATTTAAAGATATCCTTGAAAACAAAGGGGGCTTTATTTATGCTCATTGGGATGGTACTGCTGAAACAGAAAATAAAATCAAGGAACTAACCAAAGCTACAATTCGTTGTATTCCTAATGATGCAATCGAAGAAGAAGGAATTGATATGCTGACAGGAAAACCTTCAAAAAGACGGGTTTTATTTGCAAGAGCATACTAAGGCTACATATTACTTTATTCAAATAGCAAATTATTGAAAAAGTAATATCCAGATACATTTATATAATCACTTTTAACGTTTATTAGAAAAACGATTAATATCAGTATTTTTGCAAGTAAAAATATGGCAATTAAAAAAAACATAGAAATAAAAAACAAAAAAGCTTCTTTTGAATATAATCTTCTTCAAAAATTTGAAGCAGGCATCGTTTTATCGGGAACCGAGGTCAAATCTATCAGAGATGGTAAAACAAATATCAATGAAGCTTATTGCCTATTTGACAAAAACGGGGAATTGTGGATGAAAAATATGCATATTTCCGAATACAAATTAGGTTCATATTATAATCATGAACCCAAAAGAGATAGAAAACTTTTATTGAAAAAAACAGAATTGAAAAAACTACTGCGCAAAGTAATGGAAAAAGGATATACTATTGTTCCTGTGAGAGTATATTTTTCCGAAAGAGGATTGGTGAAAGTAGAGATAGCTTTGGCACAAGGTAAAAGAGCTTATGACAAAAGGAATTCAATCAAGGAAAAAGATATGAAGAGGGAAGGCAGCAGATTGAATAAATGGAATAAATATTAAAATCAAAATATTTTGAATATATTATATGAAGATGAATGGATCATTGCTGCTAATAAGCAAGCCGGTTTACCTGTTCAGCCTGATAAAACCAATGATATAAGTTTATTTGATAATATTGAAAAACATTTAAGTTACAAACCATTTCTTATAAACAGAATAGACAGACCTGTGAGTGGTATTGTTATTTTTGCAAAAACCAAGGAAAGTGCAAAACAGTTTTCTGAAGTCATCCAAAACGAGGAAACATTGAAAACATATTTTGCTGTTACTGAAAATAAATTGGAAACAGAAAAAGGAACTTTGGAAGATTACTTGATAAAAAAGAATAATAAAGCTTATATTGCCAAATCCAAGAAATTTGGTAAAAAAGCTATTTTAAACTTTGAATTTTCAGGTAAAAGCATAAACTATTATTACTACAAAATAACAATAAAAACAGGAAGATTTCACCAAATAAGAGCACAGCTTTCAAACCAGTCTTGTTACATAAAAGGCGATATAAAATATGGAGCAAAAAGATCCAACAAAGACAGAAGTATATGTCTACATGCATTTTCAATCTCATTTCACCATCCATTTATCAAAAAACAAGTCGATATAAAAGCTGATTTTCCTGATAACAGTATTTGGAACGGGTTAATTATTAAAAATTCTTTTTAAAATTTCTTGTTAAAAAAATCTGTTTTTAGAATAAATATTTTGTAACTTTGCACACTTGTCGAATATTAAGCCCGGGTGCTGGAACTGGTAGACAGGCATGGTTGAGGGCCATGTGTCCGTATGGGCGTGCGGGTTCGACTCCCGCTCCGGGCACTTTAGAAAAAACCCTTACTCAATTTATATGAGTATGGGTTTTTATTCTAATGGGATATATATAATTATTTTATTTTTATAAAACAATATCAATTAATTAGTTTCATATTATATTTTTTTTTATAAAA
>Ga0256913_10000951_pt1 | contig 15030 bp, 13 predicted proteins | sample Axial_MatmetaG_FD_185970 | JGI IMG/M metagenome (GOLD analysis project Ga0256913, IMG submission 185970) | Deep-sea worm associated microbial mat communities from Axial Seamount, Juan de Fuca Ridge, Pacific Ocean - Axial_Mat | ecosystem: Environmental > Aquatic > Marine > Oceanic > Microbial...
CAAGACCGTTCAGCAGGGAGCTGATAGGGCTCAGACCGCATAAAGGGGCGGTTGAAACTGCTGAGAATCTGCTTGCCATGATAAAGGGCAGTGAAATTCTTACATCGCACAAAGCCTGCCGGAAAGTTCAGGATGCTTATTCCCTGAGATGCGTTCCACAGGTTCATGGCGCCACCAGGGATGCTTTGCGTTACATCCGGTTGACTCTTTCAGTTGAGCTCGCTTCCGTAACGGATAACCCTCTTCTTATGGAAGATGGAACCTTTGTAAGCGGAGGGAATTTTCACGGCCAACCCGTAGCGTTTGCCGCGGATCACCTGGCCATTTCTGCAGCGGAACTGGCAAACATCTCCGAGAGAAGGATTGAAAGGCTTCTGAATCCTGATCTCAGTGGATTACCCGCATTTCTTTCACCTGATCCCGGTCTTAATTCCGGATTCATGATTGCCCAGTATACTGCCGCTTCCCTGGTCAGTGAAAATAAAGTTCTATCACATCCGGCCAGTGTTGACAGTATTCCGGTTAGTGGTTCACAGGAAGATCATGTTTCAATGGGTACAACTGCTGCCTATCAGGCACTTAACATTGTTGAGAACTCGATATACGTTCTGGCAACCGAGCTCGTTTGTGCGGCTCAGGCCGCGGAATTTATACATCGGGGAAAGCATGGAGCAGGGACAGACAGGGTGTACAGAGCCATACGGGAAAGAGTTGAGCCTCTTCATGAGGACAGACAGTTCTCGGATGATATCAAAACTGTTGCGGAAATGATTACTTCAGGCGTATTCAGTGAAATACTGAAGTCTGTTCAGGCTTCGTAAAGGCCTGGTGCTCTGGAAGGGGAACCTCCTTCACCCATATCTATTCCCGACTCCTCCAGGTCCCGTTCTATTTTTTCGGGATCCTCTCCGGATTCGAGCCTTGAAAGGGCTTCATTAACTTCCGTCCCCAGATCTTCACCCATTTCTTCAGCCATATGGCGGATAACCCTTGCCATGGCTTTCGGATCTTCCGTATCAAGCCCCGCCAGGTCAGGATCATCAGCCATATTTTCCATGGAAGATGACACGTTTTTTACTGAAAAGGTACTCATAACCCTTTCCATCTTGTCGTTTTTGTTGCATTTGGGGCAGATTGGAGACGTTTTATCCGAGGGATGTCTGACCAGGAACTGAAAAATCGTATTACATCTTGTGCAGATGTATTCATAAATAGGCATTACTTGTTTCCTTTCAGAATTCCATGGCTTTCAAGAAAGAGCCTGTGTATTCTGCTGTCTTCAGTCAATTCCGGGTGAAAGGATGACAACCACAGGTTTTTCTGTCGCAGCAGAACAGGACCGTCTTCAACCCGGCTCAGAATATCCACATTGTCGGAAAGGGGCAGGAGGAGGGGAGCTCTTATGAAAACTCCTTTAAAAGACTTACGCAGACCGGCAACTTCAATGAATTCAACGAAACTGCTGGTCTGACGGCCAAAGAAATTACGTACGGCTCTGACATCGGCAAGATGAAGGCTTTCCTGCTCAACGTAGTGTTCCTTTTCACTGATCTCTTTTGAAAGCAGAATAGCGCCGGCGCATGTGCCGAAAATCGGGAAGCCACTCCTGGCCATCTCTATCAGGGGACCTGTCAGTTTCCACCTGTTCATGAGTAAGATAAGTGTGGTTGACTCTCCGCCTGGAATGAAGACAGCAGAAATGGATTTAAGTTCACCGGGGGTCCGAATCTCACGGACTTCGCAATTCAGTTTCCTGAGAATCGATACATGTTCAGCTACTCCGCCCTGAAGGGCAAGAACTCCCACTGCAGGCAAGATTTACCAGCCCCTGTCAGCCATTCGTTCGTTATCAGGAAGCGTGGAGATATTAATCCCAACCATTGCTTCGCCCAGATTTCTGGAAACTTCAGCAAGCACTTCCGGTGAATTGAATCTGCTTACAGCTTCTACAATAGCCTTAGCCCGTTTTTCAGGATTACCACTTTTAAAGATACCGCTTCCAACGAAAACTCCATCCATACCCAATTGCATCATCAGTGCTGCGTCAGCAGGGGTAGCAACCCCACCAGCCGCGAAATTCACGACGGGCAGGCAACCGTTTTCATGGACATATTTAACGAGGGCATACGGAGCACCCATTTCTTTGGCAATGGTCATCAATTCTTCCACAGGTGTAACTCTGAGTCTGTTGATACCTCCAGTCACAGCTCTGGCATGCCTGACAGCTTCGACCACATTGCCCGTTCCAGCTTCACCTTTTGTTCGTATCATCGCGGCGCCTTCACCTATTCTTCGAAGCGCTTCTCCAAGATTGGTGGCCCCACATACGAAAGGGACGCTGAAATCATGTTTGTTTACATGGTACTTTTCGTCTGCCGGGGTCAGGACCTCGGATTCATCGATGTAATCTATGTTCATGGCTTGAAGAATCTGTGCTTCGACGAAATGTCCTATTCTGCATTTTGCCATTACCGGTATATCAACTTTATCCTGGATACTCTTTATCATATCGGGATCGGACATTCTTGCAACCCCCCCCTGTGCTCGAATGTCTGCGGGAACTCTTTCAAGCGCCATAACGGCTACTGCTCCCGCTTCCTGTGCGATCAAAGCCTGTTCAGAAGTGACAACGTCCATTATGACGCCACCTTTAAGCATCTGGGCCAGCCCTTTTTTGGCATCCCATGTTCCCAAGTTTTTTTTCATTGAACTTCCTCTTCCACGAATGATTCGAATAGATTCGTTTCATCGACGCTCCAGATAGAATCGATATTCAGCAGCTCATTCTCAAGCTCGATGCACAGAATGGAATCCGGGACATCCGTATTATGATAGGCTTGCTGGATTTCAAGAAACACGTTCAGGTATTCCTTTGAAGAAAATAAATATTCTGACCACACCTCCATGGTACTGCCTGAAAGAAAAGAACCTGTATTGAGTGTTTCAGCTTCATTGATAACCGCGTCTGCGCGCAGCCACGCAAGGTCCAGGACCCAGAGCCTGACTGGCGTATCCGGATGAACGGGACACTCTGGAACTGCTTCAAGATAAGCATCAAGCAGCCCCTCGATTTCCCTGTCCATGTCCATCAGGAACCTCATTGTCTGAGAATCGGGTACCTGAGCATCAGCAGGATAACTCACGACCATGGAAATAGCAAGCGCGCATATCAAAAATATATTTTTCATTATGATGGAATATAGGAGTTTTAAGCTGGATATTCAAGAATCATTAAGGGAATCTTAAAATCACGAAAATTGTACAGCATAGCATCAACCTTTAACTCGAAGTGATTGAAAGAGTGTGAAATCCATACAACGAACACTCAGAGGGGTCTTTTCAGAGAGAATGGGTGGTGGTAGATTCCGAATTGAGTTAATTCACACGAAGGAGAAGTGTCTTAGTTTGAAAGCAATATTCGCTGCTTTACTGATTGTATCATTATCCGGTGGAGACATAAGCTCTGATCTTCAGTCAATTGGAGTTCCTGTCTATTCCGCTGTGCTGCTGGACAGCATGCTGGTAGTATCGATGTCAGGTACTTTAGCTGAAGGTGATTCACTGCTGAAAAATTATGGAGGCGTGTTTTTCACCACGTTGGACAGCATAGCGGCCGGATGGGATATCTGCGGTATTGCCGTCGAGCTGGATGAAGCGACGCTGGTTTTTCAGAAGCGCGAGATGGTACAGATGTTTGAATGGATTTCGGAAAGCAGCGATGATGAATCCATTGCAGAATGGGTTCTCAACCATACAAGAGTCGTCATGAATTCCGGATTGGATTAGTTCACAGGCCGCCCTTACCGAAAAGCATTACCGGAAATGTCTTGAGAATCAGCCTTATGTTCGTACCGTCCGTCCTGGACAGAATATAGACAAAATCAAGAAACTGGGATTTTTCAAAACCGAGTCTGCTTCTACCGTATATTTGCCATATTCCCGTCAGGCCGGGTTTTATCGTGAAGCGGTGCTGAAGCCATTCACTTGTATAGTACTCCAGTTCATAATCTATGCATGGCCGTGGTCCAACGATACTCATTTCACCCGTGAGAACGTTAATAATCTGTGGAAGCTCATCGACCGATGTTTTCCTGATGATTTTTCCCACAGAAGTAATCGCTTTGGCATTGATAGTCTTGTAGACTTCGCCCCTTTCGGATTTCGAGGCTGCGGAACCGTTCACATATTTTCTGAAATACTTTTCATGAACGATCTTCCTGTCGCTGACATCGTTACGCATTGATCTGAATTTCAGGAATTTGAAAGGTTTTTTCCTGCAACCGATTCTGGTTTGTGTGTAGAATACGCCTCCGGGACTCGTAAGAACTATCGCGGGAACCGTGACTGCAATGACTGGCAGAAATAAGAGTAAACCGGTGATGGCAATAAGGATATCCGCTGCCCGCCATACGATTTCAGAGGCTCTGCTCCATTTTTTGCTGTGGAATGTAAGGGCGCCCAGTTCGTCGATTGTTATCCATGGATCAAAGTAAGCCAATTCCATGATTCTACGGGAAAATATTGAAAATGGTACGCCCGCACGACTGGTCAACAGAGAAAAATGCGCAATTGAATTGAAGTCTTCTTCACCGAACGCAATGATTAGCTCCGTGGCGTTGTAGCGCGATAGAATCTCCATACATTTCGTATACCGTTCATTCGGATCATCGGGAAGAGGCTGGGAGTATATCGTAAGATCAAGGACCTGCCGGTATACCGGAGATTTCAGTAATGTTGATTTTATCTTCCTGCAGACATCCGGTTCACCGAAAATAACCAGCGATATCGTTCCAAAACGGATTGTTTTCAGCAGCCATGGAAAAATTTTCGGGATAATCAGCAATCTCGCGATTATTGTCATAAAGAGCCACAGAATCATTAGAATAAACACGGCCAGCCGGCTGCAGATAAATATATTCGTGGGAAAGTGAGTGAGGAACAGAACGACAATGAAAACTATCGAAATAGTGACTATTGTCCTGATCGTTCTGAAAATGTTCATTGACTTATTAACAGTTGTTCTTACAGCGTAAAGGTTTTCGACCATCATAGCCAGTATTTCAGCTATCACGAGGAAAATCCAGGTTCCCGCCATTGCCGAGAATGGTATGGTCGCTGTGCTTATAGAACCGAAGCGGATAATGAGCGCAAGAAGAATTGAAAATGTGATTATTAAAGAATCGCTTATCAGAAGCGTAAAATAGTAAAGCCAGTTAAGATGGTAAGTGCGCTTGAGGTACAAATCAGTTCCTGTTCGCAAAATAGGATTTCATAACCTCGGCTACGACCTCCTGTTGTTTCTCTGTTATATCAGGGAACATTGGCAGAGTAAGGTTGTTCGCGCTGTTCCATTCCGCTACCGGGAAATCACCGGGTTCGTACCCAAGGTAACTGTAGGCTTTCTGCTTATGCAGGGGCAGCGGGTAATGAAGTCCGGAAGCAACTTCCATGCTGCCCATGAACTTTCTCAGTGAATCTCTTTCGGGTGTGTGAACAGCGTACAGGTGATACACATGTCTTACATCTCCATCCTCCAGCGGAAGTTTCACGGGAAGTTCTGACAGTAATTCGTTGTACCTTGATGCGGCTTCTCTTCTTTTATCATTCCAATCGGAAATATATCGGGCTTTAACGCCGAGAACTGCTCCCTGGAAGGCGGACATTCTATAATTGTGCCCCAGATAATCGTAATAGTATTTTTCTCTTGACCCGTGATCCCGCATCGCTCTAATCTTTGCAGCAAGCTCTTCGGAGTTTGTAGTTACAGCACCGCCTTCACCAAAAGCGCCCATGTTCTTTCCGGGATAAAAACTGAATGCAGCAGCTGTTCCAAAACTGCCGGCGGATCTTCCATCTCTTGAAGCGTTATGAGCCTGGCAGGCATCCTCAAAAAGAAAAAGACCGTAGCGCTGCGAAATCTCTTCAAGCTCCGTCAATGCCGCGGGTTGACCGTACAGGTCCACAGCGAGAATGCCTCTGATTCGAGCGCCGGTTTTCGGGTCAGTGAGACTGCCGGCTGAAGAGCATGATTGCAGGAAACTCTCGACCATTTCAGGGGAAAGATTAAAAGTTTTTCTGTCAACATCTACGAAAACAGGGATGTGCCCCGCAAGGACGATACCCTCTGCTGATGCTGTAAAAGTATTCGGGGGAACAATGATACCGCTTCCCGGCTTGATGTCGGCCGCCCAGATCATAAGGTGTACCGCTGCAGTGCCGCTGGATACCGCGATACAATGGCTGGTTCCGGCGATGTCAGCGAATTTTTCTTCGAATGAAGCAACTTTGGGTCCCAGAACGTAATAACAGGTATCAAGAACTTCAGCGAGTTCGTTTTCGATTTCGCCTTTGATTTGGTTGTACTGTGATTTCAGGTCAAGAAAGGGAATTTGCATCAGATTACCTCCACATGAAGTAAAAAAATGAATAACTTGCGGTAATCTACTAAATCGTTCCTGTCCGGTCAGCAGCTTTTAGTTTAGATTTGTTTAATGAGAGCGATAACACATATTGCAGCCAGTACAGTTGCCGCCGCGATTGCCGCTGCAGCGGTAAAATCTCCATCAGCGTCAGGTTTGTTACTATTCGGCGGTTTCCTCGATGTGGATCATGTACATCACTTCATTTCATCGGGGCTTCCTGCTAATCCCGGAGCGATGTTTCATAGCGTTTTAAGAAACGAAAAACAGCTTGAGAAGAAGTATTCAATAACAAGAAAGATTCCAGAGAGCTTTCTGTTTCCCCTGTTTCATTGCGTGGAGTTTACGCTTCTTGTGGCAGCTGCGGGTATTCTGGCAGGTTCAGATTTTCTGCTGTGGGGAGCTTCAGGAACCGTTCTTCATCTGCTGATGGATATAAGAAGCTATCCATGCAGTCCGAAATTCTTTTCGATCCTATGGCGTTTTTCACACAGAAGTCAATTACTGAAGGAATGGAAAGTACATTGTTCGGGAGTGTACTGGTAAGGGTTTCTATTCGACAAGGATCCAGTTGGAATACCCGCCGATTTTTCTTCCGATCAAGCGTTCAAGGGTTGAATGTATCCTGGACAGCAGACGGAGATGTTCGTGATCAGGGGGATTGTACGGGTCGGAGTAATCCTCGGCTTTCCAGTTTTTGTCAGCTATCCGATTGCGCATTGAAGCAGGATGTGATCCCTGAAAAAGAGGAATTCTGTCAAGAGGACCGTAATCCCAGGGTTTAAAAGAATCGGAATGTTTCTCTTTCATCCATTCATCATCGTGATAGAAACTGTCCATTACTATTGTCTTTTTTCTCATTACATCCGGATGACGAACCCATCCGTAATGGTATATCCACGCTTTGGAATCAGCGACACGGAGTTTCCTGCCATCTTTTCGGAAGCTCTGCGCGTCTTTCCAGCTTCGAATATTTCTTCCGTTCTTTATCATCCGTATATCCCGGTCGTACCAGTTATGTCCCCTGTGGACCCTGTTGTAGCTTCCCCAGAAATGGTTGTAGTGGAATAGAAGCCCGTCAACATCCGCCCTGGAATCGTACTTCTTTACAGCGCTGGTTATTGCAGGGAAATCTTCTTCATGAATGACTTCATCGGCCTGGAGGTACAAACACCATGGATATTTACAATTATCCAGTGCTATATTGGTCTGGTCAGCATTTGTTGCACCATCAATAAACCTGTCAGGATTCCAGTCAGTTTCGATTATCCTGATCCTGGAGTCTCCAATCCTGTTTATCATTTCCAACGTATTGTCGGTACAGTCTCCTACATTAACAATGTACTCATCGACTATTGGAAGAGCTGATTTAATTGATTCCACAACAGGATAATCAAGACGTATTGCATCTCTTACAAATGTGAATCCAGATATTCCAGGCTTATTGTCCAAACCATTCCTTCGGTTACTGGCTGATAAAACATAAAAGTAATTTGTATACATTTCAAGGTTGCAGGTAATGTATCATGCACTTATTTTATATTTTATGTTTTCACGGAAAGACAGTATGAATCTATCCTTTGTAATAATTACACTGAACGAAGCGAACAATATTGAACGCTGCATCCGAAGTGTACCTTTCGCAGAAGAGGTGATCGTGGTTGATTCCGGGAGCACAGACCCAACCGCCGATATTGCGGAAAGATGCGGCGCAAAGGTTCTGTATCACGAATTTCTGAGCTTTTCATCTCAGAAGCAATGGGCGATCGAGCAGGCTTCAGGTCGCTGGATACTTTCTCTGGATGCGGATGAGTATTTAAATGACGAGCTTGCTGATGAACTCGAATCCATTGTTAGCAGTAAGTCTGATAAAATCGGATTCAGGATTCCTTTCAGAATTATGTACATGGGAAAACTCATGCGTTTTGGCCCCTGGTCAGGTGAGCATCATGTAAGAATTTTCAGGAATGGATACGCGCGCTTCCCGGATTCAGGTGTTCATGAGGGTTTGGAAATTACGGGAGGCAGCGTGGGAACCCTGAAGAAAGGATATGTTGTACACAATTCTTTTTCATCGATCACTGATCAGATGAACAAGATGGTGCTGTACAGTAGAATCTGGGCGGAAAGGGAATTTGGGAACGGTAGAAGTTCGGGCTTCCTGCAGATTTCCCTCAGACCGGTATGGAGGTTTATTTCAGCCTATCTGTTCCGGGGAGGAATACTTGAGGGAATCCCGGGACTTGCGTCATCACTTGTTTCAGCTTTTTATGTATTTATGAAATGGACAATGCTTTACGAAATGAGGCATGATCGATGACAAAACTGGGAATCATTATATGTGACCGCTACCGCTCGTGCGCCGGAGGAAAGTGCCTGAGGGCTATTGGAAACCGCGAAGGGGCCTTTGAGTTGTACAGAGGGGAAGAGGTTGAACTGGTGGGTTATTCAGGTTGTGGGGGATGCCCGGGAGGCAACGTTGAATACGTACCTGAAGAGATGAAGAAAAACGGTGCGGAAGTGATTCATCTTGCTACCGGACTTCTGGTCGGATATCCCCCGTGTCCGTGGATAAAGCAGTTTTCCGAATTTATCAATACTGCATTCGGACTGGATGTGATATACGGTACTCACCCGATCCCGCAGAATTATTATCTCAGGCATACTCAACTTAACACCTGGAATACTTCGTGGTGGAAAGATGCCATCAGGTATGTTATAACCGACGAGAAAACACGTCTGGCATACGATTAGTCACTGGCTCGAAGCTGAACCAGTGACCCCGGCAGTTCAGTAATTTCTGTCAGAGCCTCGGGGTAGCCAGGCGCAAACAGCCTGATGGTACAGGGAAGGTCGGAAGGCAGTCCGAAATGCAGTGTTCCGCTATTCTGGCTGGTTGTTCCGCTTCCCCCTTCAACCTGGCGTATCATAGTTACATCGCCCTGTTCCAAACTTACAGAACAGCCTGTTGCAGATGAATTTACTCCTTCTGGAGGTTCAATATTCACGAGCATCCAGTTTCCACCGGCAGAAATATTTTCCAGAAGGGTGGGGCCGTCTCCTGAACCCACCGCAAGGTCAAGTCTTCCATCGAGATTGTAATCGGCTGTTGCGGCACCCCAGCCGTTGAAAATTCTGGAACCGGAAAGCCAGGTAACATCCTCAAAACTCCCGTTCCCGAGGTTCATGTACAGAAAACTTCTTCTATCCGGATATATGGAGGTTATAAAGATGTCCAGCCAGCCGTCATTGTTAAAATCGCCCCATACCGGGTTCGAAAGGGTTTCCGCGAATTTTATTCCGGCATCGCTTCTTGCGTCAACGAAACTGCCATTAGTGTTTTTGTACAGCATGCTTCTGTCTGAGAATGGTATATATCTTGGATGAGCTAGATTGGCTGAGAACAGGTCCCAGTCCCCGTCATTGTCATAATCTCCCCACACGCTTCCAATAGTGTGCCCCCACCAGCCATCAGTATCTGTTCCTGCTATGCCTCTTTCAAGGGCAGAATTGACCGCGGTCCCTTCCTCATTTTCCCAGAGGAAATTTTCCTGGAGCCTGTAATTCGATACGAAAATATCAATGTCCCCGTCAAGGTCGAAATCACAGGGGCTTACGCCCCTTCCACAGAGATGTTCTCCAAGAAACGGAACCATTCCAATACTTGCGCTTACCTCGGTGAAACCATTTTCACTCCCCAGATAGAAAGCATCGGCTGTTCCCGACCCGAGACTGCCCGGTTCCTCGTAACCGGCAAGATAAACATCCAGCCAGCCGTCAGCGTTCCAGTCAAGCAGAGCAACGCCTTCAACACTTGAATCGGTTTGACGGATTCCCGTGCTTTCCGTAGCATCTTCAAGAATTCCATTTCTATTTATAAATACCTGAACCGGGTTCCCGGAAGTAACGAGGTCAGGCAGACCATCCCCGTTAATGTCCCCCCATATTCCGCCATTACCCCTGCATAGATCCAGTCCAGTTTCGGATGTGACATTTCTGAACGATAAACCTCCCTCGTTCTGATAGAGGGAATGTCCCACAAATAGATCCGGAAAGCCATCGCAATTCCAGTCACACCAGGAGACTCTGCTTCCATTCAAAAGACTGTCCGGACCAAGCAACTCCGTAACGTCGGCAAATACCGGTCCTTCGTATTCATTCTGCTCCCTGGACCATTGTTGAGGGCTGATATCCGAAGGCAGCAGGCTCTCCATTGCCAGGACCGCATTACCGCTCCAGCGGTTCTTTACATCACCCAATGCAGCGGATTTCGCAAAACTGTCCAGAGCCCGCAAAGTGTCCTTATCCAAAAGGCGCAACCTTCCTTCAAGCCAGTAAAGAGAGGCTTTGGTATGGTAATCATCCATACTGAATTCTGTATTCGATATTACGCGGGACAGCTCGTTCTGAGCCTCAGAAATCCGGCCCGAGCCAGCTAACGCGAACAGCCTTCGAAAATGGAGCCCCATTTCGAGAGCTGGACCGGTAAGCTGCCACTCTTCATCCGGTAATCCTGTTGGTACCCAGCCTTCCATGAGGTGTTCGAGACCCTTATCCGCAAGAAGCAGCGCTTCTGACCATGATGAATCCCTGTCAATGTAAAGAGCGGCGCCGGTCAGATACATCTGTGGATCATCAGGGCAGGCTGCACGCCATTGAGCGAAGTAGTCTTCCCAGTTTGAAGAATCCGCGGTTTCAATAACCGCTGAAAGTGTGTAGAGCCAGGCTTTACTCCGCCACAGTTCTGATCTCCCCCCCCATTTGTCAAGAAATCTCTCAAGTACGACTACCCGGGCTGAATCATCCTGCCACACCGGGTACAGATTATCATAAAAATCCCAGCTTATCGCTTCTGAGGCTTCGCCGGATTCTGGGAAAACATTTACCAGAAACTGGGTGAGGCTGTCTGTCAGCAGAGAGTCCCGGAGAGTGCTTGAGGATTCTATCAGTGAAAGCAGGTCATCAGGTTTCCATGATAAGATATTACCCCATTCTTTCAGTTGTTCTCTGAGACAGAGTGCAGGCATCGAGATATCATGTTCCGTAGACGAAGTAATGGATTCCCATAAAGCGGCAAAAAGTCCCGCTGACGGATTTTTCTCAAAAGCTTTTTCGAAAAACATCACAGCCAACGAGTAATTTCCTGTTTCTCCAAGAACAACCGCTCTTAACGAATCGGAATCCCCCGCGAATTCGTAAGCCGAGTTGAAGTCCCTTGTGGAAAGGAAATTGTTAAAATCGTTATCAGACGGCACGAGAAGGATGAAAAGAACCGGGATCAGGAATTGCATGTTTACCTCACATTATCACGGGTGCATGGCATTATGGCAATGTTATGCCGGAACAGAATTCAGATGTATTGCACAATAATATTTCAGTCAGTATCATATTCTCACAAGTTATAATAAGACAACTGTCTGTATCGGGTGTTTTACATGTTAAGAAATGCATAAGTCTGGAGTCAGATGACAAGAAACGGAATTGTTCGAGAAATCAGGGGAGATGAAGCCCTGATCTGCCCCGCGGATGGCAGTGTGTGCGAAACCTGCGAAGCAAGACAAACGTGCCTGACATTGCCCGGAGGTAAAGATGGAGATACGGATTTCTGGATACGGAACAACATAGGAGCCGCTGTTGGTGATCTTGTGGAACTTGAACTCAAACCGTCCGCATCACTTACCATTATAGCCTCGACTTTCCTTGTTCCGGTGTTCTCTTTATTTGCAGGATACCTTCTGATGATGAATGGCAGTGATTCGCACAGGGCAATTGGTGCCGGCGCTGGTCTGCTGGTGGGAATAGTTATTTCAATCGTTATTAACAAACGTCTTGGAGCGGGACAGGGTTACAATATGCAGATGATAAAAGTCCTGGAAAGCGCTGACAATCATTCGTAAATTCCACGGTATATCACATGGAAGGAAAACCCATGATTGAAGAGATGAAAGCCCTTGCTGACAGGATACTGGGTCAGCTTCATACCCGGCGAATTGATTATGGAGACGTAAGGGTTGAAAATACCAGCCTTGAGAACCTTGCATTCCGGAAGCAGAGGCTGGACGAAGCTGAAATGCGGGAAGGCAGAGGAGTTGGAGTAAGGGTTCTTGTGAAGGGGTGCTGGGGATTTGCCGCCTGCAGTGGTTTTGATGTGGATTCAGTAGAGAAGACGGTTGACCGGGCTGTTCAGATAGCAAAGGCCGGTGCCGGGATAATCACGGGTCAGGTGAGTCTTTCCGAAGAAACACCGTCTGTTGGTCATTATAAGGGGCCGTGCAGGATAAATCCTTTCACGATACCGAGAAGCGAAAAACTTGACCTCTTGAGCAGGGCGGCGGATATAATGCACTCTTCACCGCTTATCAGAATGAGCCGGACCAGTTTGAGGCTGGAGCAAAAGAGAAGAGTTTTCGGTAATACGCAGGGAACTCTTGTTTCATCTGATCTGATATTCACTATGCCGGTAATTATGGCGTACGCGGTTCATAACGATGATATGCAGAGCAGAAGTTTTCAGGACGGAGCCAGGATAGCCGGGTGGGAGTGGGTGGAAGCAGCCGATCTTCTGTTCTGGGCCGAAAAAGCCAGAGAAGAAGCGATAATGAAAGTTCGGGCACCCGAAGGGCCTGCAGGGGTTATGGATCTTGTTCTGGATGGAACACATCTCGGTCTTACGATGCATGAATCCGTGGGACATCCTACCGAGAGTGACAGGGTTCTCGGCTGGGAGGCCAGTATGGCAGGCAGAACATTCCTGAATATCGATGACCAGGAACATCTGAAGTACGGTTCCGAGAAAGTCAATTTCATCGCGGATAATACCATGCCCTACGGAGTTGCCAGCTGGGGTTGGGATGATGACGGTGTACCCGGTCAAAAATGGTACACTGTAAGAGATGGCATTTTCCAGCAGTTCGGATCGGTAAGAGAAACTGCCCGGCTTGTAGGCAGAAAACACAGTACGGGGTGTTGCAGAGCCCAGGATTACGCAAGTTTTCCCATAAACAGGCAGCCGAATTTCTATCTTGAACCCGGTAAAGATAACCTGACACCCGACGATCTGATATCCGAAGTGAACAATGGAATCTATATTGAGGGACGTGGTTCATTCAGTATCGATCAGAGAAGAGTAAACTTTCAATTCGGTGGTGACATGTTCTGGGAAATAAGGAATGGAAGGAAAGTTCAACCTTTGAAAAAGGTCATATACCATTCAGAAACAAGGGACTTCTGGGGATCCTGTGATGCTGTCGCGGACAAGAGATCGTTCAGAACCATCGGGCTTCTCACTTGCGGGAAAGGGGAACCCATGCAGGCAGCCAGGATGACCCACGGAGCGAGTACTTCAAGATTCAGGAATATCGAAGTGGGGAGGGGTGCGGAATGACCGGGGAAGAACTTCTGGAAGTAATCGAAACGGTTATTGAGAAGGCCGGGGTTCCGGATGTTGTTGCCACTCTTACAGAGAAGAGGGATGCAGCCGTAAGGTTCGGCCAGAACAGAATCACGCAGAATATGGATACTTTCGAGCGTAAACTCCGGATTACCCTGGGAGATGGAAGCAGAAAAACAGTTTTCTCAACACACAGGATTGATTTAAGCGCTATCCCTGAAATACTCGACAGGGCAATGGAAATGCTGAAAACAGCTTCCCCCGATCCGGAGTACATGCCGCCCGTTGCTTCCGGACAGGTTTATCCGATAGTTGACGCGTGGGACGAAATGACAGCTCTGGCTGATCCTTCAGGACGCACTGAAGCCGCAGCCAGGGCAATAGCGAACGCTGAAATGAACCGGATGGAAGCCTCCGGTCTTGTTGCTGTGAGTTCTACGAATACCGCCATTGGGACCTCGACCGGTAACCTTGCGCATCACAGATCAACGGCGGCTTACATGAGGCTTACAATGGATACGGGCAAAGCATCAAGTTTCAGGACTCTCAGCGCGGAAGCATGGGACGACCTCCCGATTGATAACGCTATACGGGAAGTGACAGAGGAAGCGGAGGCCGATAAAAACCAGAGCGGACTTGAACCGGGGGACTACAGGTTAATATTTGAACCGCAGGCTGTAGCCGATCTGATTCCATACATAGCGTGGTCAATGAACGCCAGACCGGCTGATGAAGGTCTGACAGTATTTTCAGGCAGGCACAACGATCTGGTCACCGGCAGGAAATTTTCAATGAGAAGCCAGTTGAACGGTTTGCTGAAGGGAAAACCATTCAGTGAAGAAGGACTTGCTTCGAGGAATGTTATCTGGATCGACAGCGGCAGGCTTGTTAACCAGCCCTGCACAAGATTCTGGGCTTCAAAAACGGACAGGGAACCTTTTTTCATACCTGGAACTCTTGAGATTGGAGGAGGTTCGGGATCCATTGAGGATCTCGTCAGAAGCGTTCCGGGAAGAGCACTTCTTTTTCGGAGATTCTGGTACATCAGGTTCGTTGATCAGAAAGAACTGAGCCTCACCGGCATGACTCGTGACGGTGTTTTTCTTGTTGAAGATGGCAAGATTATCCATCCGGTTGAGGATTTCAGATGGAACTGGAAACCGCTGGATCTGTTTTCCAGGATTGAGAAGCTCGGTAATCCCGAACGGAAAGGTCAGTTGA
>Ga0256913_10000952_pt1 | contig 15023 bp, 17 predicted proteins | sample Axial_MatmetaG_FD_185970 | JGI IMG/M metagenome (GOLD analysis project Ga0256913, IMG submission 185970) | Deep-sea worm associated microbial mat communities from Axial Seamount, Juan de Fuca Ridge, Pacific Ocean - Axial_Mat | ecosystem: Environmental > Aquatic > Marine > Oceanic > Microbial...
CTTCTAAATATTTTTCTAATAGTCCTTGATTACTAATTATTTTAGACATAGCTGAAGGCACTGAATCACTTTTCAACAAAATTAAATCTAACGGAATATCTACTGTATTAAATGTACTCATTTTTTATTTATTTTTTTTTATTTATGCTTTAAATTTAGTTCACTTTCTATATAATTTTTATACATATCGTGACCTACAACTTTAACAAAATTCTTTTTAATTTTATAATGCTCGTTATTATTACTATCTACAATGTTAACCGAAACACTATAAATAGATTCATATGTGAATGTCCACATTAAAAAAGGAACATTTTTAACTCGAATAATTTCTTCTTTTTTAATTTCATCATATAATATCCAAACATAATTGTATTTAGATGGAATATTACTAACAATAAAGAAATTAGGTATGTATTTCAACATAACATAACCATCAGAATACAACTTTAATTGATTCTTATCAAAATAATCATCCAAAAATAATGATGGTATATTTCCATATATAACCGATCCATCATTATATACATAATTCAAATCTTCCCAATATTCAATATCATTAACTTTACCTGTAACAATATCATTAAATGGTGCATCAACCATCAACATTTCTTTTTTGAAATTAGGAAAAATATTACTCAACTTATCTAAATATGACTCTTTAAAAATATATGGATATGAAAAATTAAATTCTGAAGTTTCTATATGTTCTGTATTATTTAGCAATTTTGGTAAAATAACTCTGTCACCACCGCCATTTTCTTGAATATATGCACCATCAATCAAATCTATTTCTTCTATAGTTAACGCTCTATTCCATATAGTAAACCCATACATATTACCCTTAAATCCAATAGTATCATACAAATACATCAAATCATTGTTTCCTATAATAACTTTTTTGAAATTATTATAATCTATATTTTCAGAATTTCCATCATATTTTACAGTCGCACCATAATAAATTTTACAATTATTATCTGTAAACACAAAGAATAGATTGTGAAAATTATTATCAAATGTAATACTCTCACCAGTCGATATATTAACATCATTAATTAATACTTGAATACCATCATTTGTCATTACACCACCAGAAACTTCAAAATATATCTTCAATGAATATTCATCATTGTATGAATATAATAATACATACTCACCATCATCATAATTATCCGTAAATCCCAAACTCATAAAAATTGACATATTATCAAATTCACCACCAATAATAGTTTTAATATAACTATTCAAACCATTAAAATATAAATCATTTTGAAAGAAACGATCAGAATGTGTAACATTATAAACATTACCATTAAACATCCTGTAATAATCATTAATTGTACTATCATATTCATTTATCCTACCCATATAATGCAATACAATACCATTAGACAATAAAGACCCATAATCAATAAACATCATTTTATCATAAGAATCTTTAGCCGTAGCTTTAATAACATCCGATTCATCCAAATAAAAATCATAATTACTCACTAAATTATCTGTTTCATTATTTAAAATATCAACCAAATTAGCATAATCCGTAAATGCTGGTATTTTATATCTGATATTTCTATTAAAAACTAATTCTTCACCAGCAATAGGATTTTTAAACCACCAGTTTAAAATATACCTATCTCTGAAATTAAATGTATCAAATTTCATATACTCCAAATCACTCAACATAACATCTTTAAAAAACGAAACATTGTAACTATCATACATCCCTAAAGAATCTTTATATTTATTTTTACTATTATTGAAAGATTCATATTGATGTGTATTTTTATTATAAATATCATAGTTATTTTTGTAATTGTAGAAATTATACCAATACAAATTATATCTATCAATTAATGGATCTGAAACATCATCAAATACATTAATACCATTAACATAATAGTTACTAATAGACGATTCTTTCAAATCATTAATATCAACATTAATCAAATCCATTAAAAGGTCTGTGGATTTATCTGTTAATTTAACAACAGAATACATTTTAGGATTATTTTCATATATTACAGTTATTGATGTTTCCCAACGATTTGATGCATTACCCATTAAATCATATCCAATAACCTGAACATCATATGTCCCAACTTTAGGTAAAAAATGCGATAAAAACATATAATCATCTACACTACCACGTATATTAAATTCATATCCACCATCACGTAATTTAATAATCCATTCAATTTCATAAATGTTCAATTTATCAATATTTTCAGATGTATAATAATCACCAAGATCATCCAAAATAACATCACTAAAATCACTAACAGACAAATCTTCAAATTTCACTCTAAATACAACAGGACACCCAATGTATTTAGACATATCATTAACATCAGTTTTATATGTACCTATTTCAGACAATCCATTTTTAATCATTTTGTTATAGAATTTATCTATAACTTCAGATAATTTTAAATTTTCATCACTTGTCCATTTTTGATTATCAATTTTAGCTAAGAAATCAATACCTGTATCATTTACACTTTCTAATGGAATATCTAATCCATTTTCAAAATGTTTTATATGAAATTCTTTTAAATTAACGATACCGTAATTCATTTTCGGTTCAATATCTATTCTAAGATTTTGATTATTTTGAAAATTCGTGATTTTAGTATCATCTGTCCATATTTTGATTATAATATTATTAAAATAAACATATTCGCCTATAATATCTCTAATAACGAAATTTGTAGGTAAATATTTTTCTTCTAAAACACTTTTCAATTTATACAGTTTGTGAAAAACTTCATCTGGATTATCATCACTTGTCATCTCGACTATAGGTAATCCCATATCATCATAATCACCACTAACATCAGTAAACTTATAAGCTAATGCTAAAAATCCACTTTTTTGATAGATTTTGTGCATTTCTTCCGTATCAGAAACTACCATATTCAAATTACTATCATATACATCAGCTATACCATATTTCAATAATTCACTAATACTAAATAACGTATAATCACTATATTCCGGATTATTAATATTTTTCTTAACCAAATATTCTTTAATATCTACAATATCAGAATAACCAAATATTTTCATTATATTGACTAAACCTCTATATGAGCCAATATACGGTATAATTTCTTCTTTAGAAACTATTAATTCTTTACGTTTAGCATTTATAAGTTTCCAATCAGGATTTGCTTCTTCCAATTCATAATTTTCTAATAATTGAGCATCATTTTTATGAAATTTTATACCAAAATTAATCAACCAATTATTAAATCTAACATCTTCTATGATACCAACACCATAGAGTTTCAATTCTAAGAATACAACACCATTCAATTTACCAACCAAAGTAGCTTCTACAGGTATTTCATCAATAGGGTTAAATGCAACATTTATTTGCATTGGCATACGAGTATTAGCCAACAATTCTTCATATGTTACACTAACACTATCTTGCTTTTCTATATAATGCAAATTTGAATTATTGTCATATTTAATTTTGTATAAAAAGAACACATCCGATGATAATTCAAATGTCACTTCATCATTTGACATTAAATTTGGATAATTTGCTACATCATTAACCAATTCAGCAAAAATTAAATTTACTGTATCAAACAATGAAACAGATAATTCTTCAAAATAATAAGTTCCTTGCCATAATTGCTGTTCATTATCAAACAATAAATTTAGTGGTTCACCATACCCATCAAAAAATGACAATTTTTGAATATTCATTAAAAATAATTATTTTTTATTATTTATATATAAAAATTGTTCAAATTCAAATGTTTATTATATTGATAAATTGCAGCATTTTTATTTAAAAAATCACCAAATTGTTTAAAATGAGCATATTCAACAACTACAAAGTTATTTAAATCATTAATATCTTTAACTAAGATACCATCATCAACTTCATTAATTGTAAAAACTGCTTCATTATCGTAAATAATAACATCCTGAAACAAAAATTTATCAGAACACTTTTCAAATTTAAACATCATATTGTATAAATATTATTACCATTCGAACTTTTATCCAACGAAATGATATCAACACCATCCTCAAATTCATATTTAATCTGGACATAAAATGGTCCATTTTCAAAATTAATAATTTCTTCTAATGAAGTTGATAACTCTTTCATTTTTTCTATAATATTCGCATCATTTTCATCATCAAAATCATCTATAAATTTAACTTCATATAAAAACCAATCACTAAATTTTCTATTTTCTTTTGAAAACCTAAAATATTTAATATACGATTCATCATCAGTACGTTTAGATTCTATAATTTTATTCAATCTAACAAAATCTTCTATTGTGGAAATCGGTGTATTGAATTTATAAACACTATTACGAATTAAAAATCTGTTTCTATATATTTTTTTATATTCTTTAGCATATGCATTTTTAGAAATCTGTGTAAAAAAGGCAAATGGGTTTAACGATATAGACACATCAAAATTACGCCAATACTTGATAACATCGTGTAAAGCCGCTTGTATACAATCTTCACGATCTAAATAATTTTCATAATGTAAATTGTTTATAGCGTGATTTGTTATCTGTATTAAATAATCTAACGACTTGGGTGTCAGTTCATCTCTCTCCTTTGATAAAATAATTTCTTTTAAAAAATCATTATTATCTATTTTCAATTTCGATTTAACATTTTTATAATTCATATTTAAAAATTTTTTTACAACGCATTTTAAAGCGATTTAAGCGACTTTAACCCCTTTCTGGTATATTGCCTTTCAAAAGACTTAGTTCTTTCAAATGAGCTTTTATTTACCCCCTTGTGGATTAAAAAAATCAAAAGCATATCTGTTAGCAATATAAGAATCGATAATATCATTCCAAGGGGATTTAATATTTTTTGGTGTTCTAATCATTTTTGAGAACTCATTTTCTTTTAAAAAATTAAAAAAAGAACTTTCTTGTAAATATTTATCAGTTTCTAATATGAATTTTTCAAAAAGTTCAATTTTACTTGCATTGCCATTCAAATAAAATTTCTTCAATGTTTTTGGACTTTCGATATGAAACACACTTATGCCATTGATTTTGCTATTTGTAATATAGTCGCGCATCAAAACATATTTAAGCATACCTGTAACATTTCCCAAATCAAATAATACATTACCGCTACTCCCATATGAAAATCCTTCCATAACAATTCTTATTTCATCTTTTGAATTAATATACTTTGACAGAGTATATGCAATATGATTCACTAAACTAAATTGATTTAACATTTTAAGTTGTTCTTTCAGATAGTATGGGATTTTTTTTTCTGATGCTAAATCATCTTGAATCATAACCAAGATATCAATATCATCATTCTTGTTAACTTCAAGTAAATTATTAATCACATTCCTACTTGGATGTTTTTCATTGAAGATTGTAATAAAATTATATTTTTTAGTTTCATTATCAAAAATTGTTATAGCTGGATGAAGTATGCTATTATCGATTCCAATGTATTTCATAATTTCTGTTTTTTTACATATACGAAAAATTTAAAAAATTAGTTAAAATCAAAAATGACTAAAAAATGAAAAATGAAATTTACTAAAAAATGAAAAATGAAATTTACTAAAAAATGAAAAATTTTTAATAAATGAAGTTTACTAAAAAAGTTAATTTAAAAAAAAAAGTAAAATAAAAAAAAATCTCTATTATATTATCCTCCATTTATGACTTAAATGCGAGATTTTTCGAAATTGAACGTTATTTTCAGAGTTACATTTTTATTTTTCAATCAGTTGAGGTCGAAAAAACACCCATGAGATTTTCTGAAATTGATACTAAATTCGGGGATCGTGTCAGTATGCGTGTCAGTAAATGCACCTTATAATATATATCTTATGACTTAAATGTGGATTTTTTGATTTTTTGATCTGAGTTTGAAAAATTACTCACTGTATATCAATAATATATCCGCTTTTAAATGGATTAAGACAGCCTGACATTCTGTCACTTTTTAACATTTTTTAACATTTCAGACCACATCAAAAAATGGGTTTTTTGACGAAAAAATACCTTACACCTTATATATAACTTATGACTTAAATGTGAGAATTTTGATTTTTTGATCTGAGTTTGAAAAATTACTCACTGTATATCAATAAGATATCCGTTTTAAATTGGATTAAAGATTTTTGGTGATTTTTGGCATTTTTTCGTGTTTTTTGGATTTTGTGATTTGGGAAAAATGTGTTATATTTGCACAAAAAAAGTTATGTTTATAAACTTAGATTTTGAAAAATTCATATTTTTTGATATAGAAACTGTACCTGAATATGCAACACTGGATGAATTAAAAAAAGCTAATTCTGTCAAATATGATTACTGGATGAATAAACGATATTTGATGATAAAAAATAAATATAAAATTGTTGATGATGATCCAAAGGAAACATATATCAAATTCGCTTCAATATATCCAGAATTTAACAAAATCATTTCAGTTGCGTTTTCTACAGCCGGAGAATATACTGAACCACAAGTAATATCATTTAGTGGAAAAAATGAAAAACAGCTTTTGATGAATGTGAGTGAAACTATTTCATCATTTACTGATTTAGAGAAATTTCCACATACAATACTGTGGGGTTTTTATAGTAATCGTTTTGATGTACCAGTTATGTATAAAAGATTTTTGGTCAATTCAATTGAAATGCCAATATCAATGTATTTTCATCAAATTAAACCGTGGGAAGGTAGATTTAAAGATGTTTATGATATCTGGAATGTGTTAAATGGTGAAAAAGTTTCATCGTTAGGTATTTTAGCAAACGTTTTAGATATTCCAACATCCAAAGATGATATATCTGGTGAAGATGTGTATAATGTTTACTATAAAGAAGATAATATTGAAAGGATTGCTGCATATTGTGAGAAAGATACAATATTGACCTTAAATATTTTAAAACGGATATCTAACTTACCTATAGTTGATTATGATGAATTTGATATAGAACGCAAAATTATTTAATTTGGTTTTTTGTGTTATAAATAAAATAAAAATCAGTTCTATTGAAAACTTATGTACCTTTATTGGAGATGGCTTTCGTTTGGAATACAGAAGAATTTGCAAACAAAAACAACATACATCCCCCAAAAGAATGGTTTAACTCTGAAAATGACCTACCAGATTTAACAGAATTGAAATCTAAAGTGGAGAATATAGATTCTTCACAATTAGATGAAATATTCAATTGTATTTACAGAGATTATATTGATACTCTGTTAAATGGGATTGATATTTCAGATAGTTCTCTACAAAATGTAATGTATGTATATGTGAGAGATTATTACAATTCTGACACTTATATAATTTTTTTAAAAAAGTTTTTCTTATTGGAAAAGAGTCCTAAAATAGTAAACTACGATGATCTTAATTCCTTAGAACGTGATGTTTATAAGATTTTACAATTACATGGTGAACGTATTTTTTATGAAAAAATGAACAATTGTTAATAAAACTTGTATTATTATATGTTAATTTAAAAATATATAATTCTAAAGAATTATTTAAAAATGAGTTTTATTAATATAGAAGATGCTTTTAATAAATTAAATCGCACACAAATATTTTTGCTTGCTATTATATTAATAGCTGCCGGTACTTTTATGTCAATATATAAATCAGATAAAGTTATAGATGTGACTAATGAATTAATGGTTGAAAATAAACGGGTACTTAATAACATTTTAGGTGAAATGTCACAGATGAACACTAATGTTATAATAATGTTAAATGATAATTTAAATATTTTATCGGAGGATGTAGCAACGGATTATATTGAATTATCTGTACGTAATTTTGGATATAATGCAGTTGAGGAAACGATGAAAACTTTATCCTATAATCACATATATGATGAAAATAGAAAAGCTGTCATAAATGATTACATTACTAAAGATTTTATAAATTATTATGTTAAAAAACGGAATCTTTTAAACAAAGTATATTATAATGGCGTTCCATTAGTAGTTGTTTGGGATTCATTTAATATACATGAATTTATTAAAAAGGTTTTGGATAAAATGTTTTCGGAAGAATACACTATGGATTACAATCACGAAAAATTAAGGAAAGATTTGTATGATTTGATTATACGTGAAATATCTTCACAATGTGAGGAATTTGTAAGTATTATACATAAAATAAATAATCAAAATTTGAATATACAAAAAACTATTACTGATGGAAAAGCAAACGGAACAAGTTACAAAGAAAGACCTAATTCTTGATCCTAAGAGTAAAGTTAGTTCTATGAGATGGGTTATTACACAAATTATACCCGTTATTAGTATTTTATTGTTATCTTTACCTGTATTGATAGCATATCAAATATATTCTGAACAAACTCCAGATTGGGTTGGGGTTGGTGCGTTTTTGGGTGGTGTAGGTGCTTTATTAGCACCAATATTAGGTTCAAAGGCGTGGCAGAAGAAATTTGAATAATTTCAAAGGATATATAAAAATAAAAAATGAGATTATCTGAACATCAACAAGAATTTGCTTTACATGTAGCTCAATATATATTATATGCACAAAGTATTGGTATATTTGTAACTTTTGGTGAAGCGTATCGAACTAAAGCGCAACAATTTTTATATTTTTATGGTTTTGATGTCATATATGATAAGATATTGAAATTTATTAAAAGTAATAAGAGAAGTTATACAATGGACAGTAATCATTTAAAACGATTGGCTGTAGATTTTAATTATTTCATTGATGGAAAACTGACATATGATTATGATAAAATTAAACCATTAGGTGATTTTTGGGAGAGTTTAAGTCCACATAATAGATGGGGTGGTAATTTTAAACATCGTGATGTACCACACATAGAAAGGAATATTTGATAATGAGTTTTGTTAAAAACAATATATGGCAATTGATTTCTTTTGTGTTATTGATTATAATTTTTATACAAAATAGCTGTAATAAACCTAAACGTGATAATATAGAAATAACACCTATCCCACCAATAGTTATTAGTAATGTAACTACATATAAACCAGAACCAAAAGTAATTATATTAGAAACTACAAAAATTAAATGGAAGACTGATTGGATTATTAAATGGGAAAAGGAGAAAATGGATAGTGTTAAGATTAAAGAATTGTATAAAAAATATTATGGTATTAGTGTTTATGATGAAACGGTTGTAAATGATAGTTCAGTTAAAGTTAGAGTCGTTGATAGTATTTCAGAAAATAAAATTATGTCGAGACATGTAGAATATGAAGTGTTTCCAATAATGTATGAAAAGAAAATCAAAGAACCACCCAGAATAAAAGTGTATGGGGGTTTGGCTCTTGGTGGTGGTATAAATCAATTTGGATTTTCTCCTAAATTGTTTATGACGGATAAGAAAAATCACATATATACAGTATCTTATAACATTATTACAGGTTATACAGAAATTGGTGTTGGTTGGTTGATTACGTTTAGACGAAAAAAATGATTTTTGAATGGGGTATATTTATTTAATAAAATCGGGTGATGATGGATATAAAATAGGATTTACTAAAAAAGATGCTTTTCAGAGATTGAATGAGTTATCTACTGGTAATCCTAATGAATTGGAATTGATACATGTGTTAAAAACTGATTTTGATTTCAAAATGGAAAGAACATTGCATAGATTTTATAAAATCAAAAATATTAAAAATGAATGGTTTGATTTGACGGAAGAAGATGTTAATAATTTTCCAAACATTTTTTATGAAATTGAAAAGAATTTTTTGACATTAAAATTATTTGGTAATAATGAATAAATATGTAGAATATCTAAAGATTAATGAGGATTTGACATTTCCAATAAAATCACCATATTCTGATATGGGTAAAGTTGAAGAATTGAATGTTGAATTAAAAGGTAATAATTGTTATTTTCTGGTTGATGAAATGATAAAAGAAAAGAATGAGGAGTTTACTATGTCTGTTGCATATAATTTAGATGGTGAATATATTGGTGATGAAAGTACTGCAAAAATGTTATGTGAGAAAGGCATTTATCCAGAGCCTATAACTAAAGGAAAGATATGTCAAATAGGATTCAATAAAGAAGAACAAAAATGGTATGGTTGGTCGCATAGAGCTATTTACGGTTTTGGTATAGGTTCAAAGGTAAAAATTGGTGATATTGGATTTAAACCAAAAAATAAAACTGAATTTTTAGAATCATTGAAAAAGTGGTATGAAGATGATGACATGTATAATGAACTGGAATTTACTAAAATGAAAAATGGAATAAAAGTACATTACTGCATATATCCGAAAGGTGTAAAGGTAAATGAAAGTCAGTTTTTTGTAGAAACTAATTCGGTTAATTCTATTTTACGTGATGATGTAATTGATTTATTTGAGAGTGATAGTAATTGCACAAATCATATTGAAAAATACCCAAGTAAGTGGGGAAAGGGTGAGTGGACTGCAAAAACTTTAGATGATGCGAAACAAATGGCAATTGATTTCGCTGAAAATATTTCTTAAAAATGTTTGGTAATTAAAAAAATGTTATTATATTTGCAAAAGTTGATTTTTTTTATAAAAATAGATTATAAATAATAGAGATATGAAAAAAGTGATATGTCATAGTTGGTTTAGTTTTTTCTCACATTCAAAATTTGGATGTAGTCGGCTATGATTATGTAAATGTTAATAATTAATTTGAGAAAAAGCTGACTACAAAATAGTCAGCTTTTTTTTATATATGGTGGACGTAGCTTAATAGGTAGAGCGACAGATTGTGGTTCTGTTGGTTGTGGGTTCGATTCCCACCGTTCACACAAAATGGAAGCTAACCGGCTGGATGAGGAGACTGTCTTGAAAACAGTTAAGTCGTTTAAGAGACGGCTTGGGGGTTCGAGTCCCTCAGCTTCCGCCAAATGGAGATGTAGCTCAGATGGTAGAGCAACGGACTGAAAATCCGTGTGTCACTGGTTCGATCCCAGTCATTTCCACACATTATATGAGTGTAGCTCAATTGGTAGAGTAGTGGTCTCCAAAACCATTGGTTGAGGGTTCGAATCCTTCCACTCATGCTAATATGTCGATGTACCCAAGTGGTCTAAGGGGGTGATCTGCAAAATCATTATTCGTAGGTTCGAATCCTACCATCGACTCAATTATTGGAAAGTTACCCAAGTTGGCGAAGGGGCGAGTTTGCTAAACTTGTAGGGCATTTATTTGTCGCGGGGGTTCGAGTCCCTCACTTTCCGCAGTTTATCGGTGAAATCACTAATATTATGCATTTATTAGTTTTTTCACCGATATTTTTTTTAAAAAAAATGTAATAAAAATGAAACTTAGAACACATCAAAAGGTTATTTGTTGTGGTACGAATATGATAATTAGTCGAATTATATATCACGGCAACATAGATAACATAGAAAAAATCATATTATATGATGGAGTAAAGGAATTTTTAGTAAAAAAGAATGAAATTGATAAAAAAATAGAGATTATTTAATTTTTGAATAAAATTTGACGTATATTTGTAAAAAATACGTATTATGGATGATGAAATTACTTTTTTACAGAGAAAATATGTAGAATTAGATAAAAAGAAAGAAGAATATAAACGATTTATGGAAGAATTAAAGGATGTTATTGACCAATTAGTTGATAAAATGGGTATTGGTGGACATTTTCAAGATTCTGATGGTACAGTTTATCAAATAGATGTACCAGATGGTAAATTTGTTTATTTTGACAAGTATGAAATTAAAAGAACACGTAGAGAAGGTGAACGAGCAGGTTCGTTATCTATTAAAAAAGCGAAAGATTTAGGATATAATGTAAGTTAATATGGGTGGAAATGCATTAAATAGATATAATGTTTATACAGATCGTATAGATAAAGAAACATATGATGCAATTGTTTTAAAGATAAAAGAACAGTTGGATTATGATGGTATTATATGTTATATCCCTGAAGTCATAAATGATAAAAGTGATTTTGGGGATATAGATATCTTAATTAAAGACCATTCTTCTATGTATAATTATATCAAATATGTATTTAAACCAGATGCTATTTATGCTAATGATAAATTCTTTTCATTTAATGTTAAATATCTTGGTGTTAATGTTCAAATTGATTTTATTAATATTCCGGAACGTTGTTGGGATATGAAAGTATATTACACCAATGATCCAGTAGGTAATTTAATGGGTAATTTAGCAAGAGGTGTAGGCTTATTTTATGGAGATTGTGGATTATATTATAAATACAATAGTTCCATTTTAAATGGAACTTCTGTGTTATTTATATCACGTAATCCAGAAGAAATATTTAAGTTTTATGGTCTTGATTATGAGAGGTTTTTAAATGGATTTGATGATGTGATGGATATATATTCATATATAATAAACAGTAGGTTATTTGTTAAATCATTATATCAATATGAAAATCTATCACATAATGATAGAAATAGAAAAAGCAGACGTGATAATTATAACTATTTTTTATCTTATATTTACGATAAAAATTTTCCTGATCAGATTAAAGATCTTGATAAATTTGATTTATTTTCGGAAGTTAAGAAATATTTCAATGTTGATATAGATGTTTTTATATCAAGTATTAAGGAAAAGGAAAAATATAAAATGAAAATTAAAAACAAATATAATGGTAAATTAATTTTAGAAAATTTTCCTTTAGAAAAAAAGGAATTGGGTTTTTATATGAATAAATTTAAAAATAAATTTAAAACAGAAGAAGAATTTAATGAATTTGTATTATCATCTGATGATATTATGGGTGAATTTGAAAAAATACTTAAAAAAAATAATGAAATATGATAGCAAAAGAAATTACGTATTCTATGGATGCTAAAATGAAATTAAAAAAAGGTGTTGATAAGTTAGCAAATGCCGTTAAAGTAACATTAGGTCCAAGTGGACGTAATGTATTGTTGGAACGTCAATATACACAACCACATATCACGAAAGATGGTGTAACTGTAGCGAGAGATATTATTTTAGAAGATCCTATTGAAAATATGGGTGCTACTATGGTAAAAAGTGTTGCATCAAAAACCAATGATTTAGCTGGTGATGGTACAACTACAGCTACAGTATTAGCACAAGCTATGTTTAATGAGGGTTATCAATTAGTTGCTACTGGTAGTAATCCAATGTTTATGAAAAAAGGTATGGATTTATACGTGAAAGAAGTTTCAGATATATTGAAAAAGATTTCAACTAAGATTGATTATTCATCTAAAGAATTAAATCAGATTGCTACTATATCGGCTAATGGTGATGTAGAAATTGGTAAACATATAGCGGATGCTATAAATGTAGTAAAAAGTGATGGTGAAGTAACAATTGAAGATGCAAGAGGTGTTATGACTGAAATAGATATAGTACAGGGTATGCAATTTGATAAAGGTTATGAATCGCCATATTTTGTTACAGATATTGATAAAATGGAAGCGGTTTATGAAGATGCTTACATTTTATTATATGATGGCAAAATTGAAAATATTAATGATATTGTACCATTATTAGAATCATTAAAAAGAATTAATAAGCCTTTATTAATTGTTACGAGTACTATTATTGGTGATGCATTACAAACAATTATATTGAATCGTGTAAAGGCTCAGATGCCAATTGTAGTTGTAACAGCACCCAGTTTTGGCGATAATAGAAAAGACATTATGGAGGATATTTCATATGTTATTGGTGGTAGAGTAATTTCTCCAGAGTTGGATGATAATTTAAATGACATAACTTTTGATGATTTAGGTAGAGCAAGTAAGATTGTAGTAAATCAAAAATCAACATTAATTATTGATGGTAAAGGTACTATGATAGATGAACGTGTAAAATCCATAAAAACTAAATTGGAAAATAGTGAGTTGAATGATTATGATAAAAATAATTTGAAATCAAGATTAGCCAAATTGACTGGTGGTGTTGCTGTTATTAAAGTGGGTGCTGCAAGTGATGTTGAGTTAAAAGAGAAAAAGGATAGGTATATTGATGCTTTATCTGCAACTAAAGCAGCAATGGAAGAAGGTGTTGTACCTGGTGGAGGTATAGCGTTACTATTAGCACAAATGATTTTGGAAGAAAAATATGGCAAATTCGATATGGATGATGTTTCGTTGGGTATGCGATTAGTTAATGATGCCATATCTGCACCACTCCGTAATATTATAACTAATGGTGGTTATAGTTATGATGTTATTTTTAATAATATTAAAGATAAATTTTCCAAAACGAAAAACAAACTTGAGTTTAATTATGGTTTTGATGCATTAGTTGGAACATATGGTAATATGTATAAACTGGGTATTATAGACCCAACTAAAGTTACGAGGGTCGCATTAGAAAATGCGGTGTCTGTATCATCAATGCTACTAACTACTGAATGTGTGGTTAATGATATACCGAAAGAAGAAAAACCATTAATGCCTAATCAATTAATGTAAAAATAATTAAATAAATAAAAAGGGAGAACATTAGTTTTCCCTTTTTTTAAATAAATCAATTTGATATGTATATACCAGTTGAAGATAGATTACCTACATTAAAAAAGAGATATCGGATTATTTTTTGGGAAGTTGATGCTGATGAAACTAATGCAGGTACATATAAATATGATGAAAAAAGTGGTTTATGGCATATGTATACCAGAACTGATAATGAATTGAATTTCTGGCATACGGTTAGATTTATAAATACATTTTCAAGAGATACATTCTTTTATTATAAAAAGGTTTTATTTGCTAATTATGCACATACTGAAAAACGATATTATAATAGATTATTAAAGATTTTATTAGAAGAAACTGCGGACAAAGTTTATGTTAATTTTACAAAAAATAGAGAATAAATATGACTATTAAAATATTAAAGTCTGATGATTTGGAAAGATTAGAAGTTTTGATTAATGAATTTTCTGTGACAATAAATAAGAATATAGTAGATGTAGATATCAAAGTACTTAATGTTTTTAATGATTATGAATATGTTGCTATTATTAAAAT
>Ga0256913_10000953_pt1 | contig 15016 bp, 9 predicted proteins | sample Axial_MatmetaG_FD_185970 | JGI IMG/M metagenome (GOLD analysis project Ga0256913, IMG submission 185970) | Deep-sea worm associated microbial mat communities from Axial Seamount, Juan de Fuca Ridge, Pacific Ocean - Axial_Mat | ecosystem: Environmental > Aquatic > Marine > Oceanic > Microbial...
TAACTTTATTTTCGCCAGGGTTAAATGATACAACCATTAATATTGCATTATTAAAAAGTGATAGCACATCACATATAGAATATATGAAACAATTTGCTAAAGTGGAGTTATTTAATAATGTTGAAGATATAAAAGAACGTATAAATAAACGAGATGATGTAGTTGGAATGCTTCAAGAAGGTGATAGATATAATATAGTGTTACAAGGAAATGAAGCTAAGATAACAGAAGATTATGCTATTATGCTTAATGCTCTTTATGAAGTAGGAGCAGATAAAGAAGATAATAGTGTTACGATGATGTCTTTTAAACGCAGCGTTCCACCTCTTAAAACCATGTTAGTAAATATGTTAATATCTATGACAATTATGCTAGCTGGCATGTTAATAGCTATAAGCATAGTAGAAGAAAAAGCAGATAATACAATAAACGCTTTAAATGTAACACCTCTATCACAAACTGGGTATGTCATTGGGAAAAGTCTTATGGGTAGTGTTATTGCAATGACTAGCATAATTTTAACATTGATTATAACAGGTTATTATGATGTTAATTGGATAATGATTATACTAGTTGGAGTAACATCGCTAATTCTTAGTTTAATTATAGGATTAATACAAGGATTGGCAAGTGATGATATCATTGAGGCGGCAGCTAATGTAAAAATGATTTTTTTACCTATAGCCGGTTCAATTGTAGGCTATGAACTACTTTCTGATAAATGGCAATGGACAATGTATTGGAGCCCATTTTATTGGGCATATAAAGCAAACTTGCAAATACTATCAAAAACGGCAGATTGGAAAGAGGTACTAATTGACGTTGCCATGGTATTAATATTATCGGTAGTTGTATACTTTATTTCTTTACCAAAATTAAGAAAAGGGTTAAGTTAATATTTATATATGAAAGGAGAATGTTATGAGTACAGGTTGGTTATTAGGAGGAATTGCAAGTTTACTATATGCAGCATTAGTGGGCTTTTTTGGAGGTGTTAAGAAATCGCCTATATTACTTAAACTAGTAAAACTAAAAATCAATAAAAAAATGAGTGATGATGCAGCTATTAAAATATGTATTGTTGTTGCTAGTATTGTAGGCGTATTTGGAATATTTTGTTTTATATTCGGCGCTATTAAAGGAGTATAGTTATATATATAACTATATTTGATAATTTGAAAAAAGGGCTATATATGGTATAATGTGATAGTAAAAACGTAATATATAGATTAATACAAAAGAAAAGGAAATTAAAGATGGTAGACAAAAGAAAAGCATATAACAATGAAAGTATATCTGCTTTAAAGGGAGCCGATCGAGTACGAAAGCGTCCTGCGGTTATATTTGGTTCAGATGGTTTATTAGGATGTCAGCATTCATTTTTCGAAATATTATCCAATTCAATAGATGAGGCACGTGAAGGCTTTGGTAAAGTTATCGAAGTCATTAAACATGCTGATAAATCAATAACCGTTATAGATCATGGGAGGGGAACCCCCGTTGACTACAATTCAAAAGAAAGAATATATAACTGGAAATTAGTATATTGTGAGTTATATGCGGGTAGTAAATATAATAATAACAATAATGAAGGCATGTATGCATATAGTTTAGGCTTAAATGGCTTAGGGTGTTGTGCCACACAATATTCATCTGAATTTATGGATATAGAAGTAATCAAAGATGGCTTTAAATATAATTTACATTTTGAACATGGAGATAATAAAGGCGGATTAAAAAAAGAACCTACAAAAGAAAGAAAAACAGGTACTATTACAAGATGGAAACCTGATTTAAAAGTGTTTACAGATATTGATATACCAATTGAATATTTCAAAGATATATTAAAAAAACAAGCGGTAGTTAATAAAGGATTAAAATTTACATTGTTTGATGAGGAAAGTAAAGAATTATATGAGTATTGTTATGAAAATGGTGTAATACAATATTTAGAAGAAATAGCTGCTAATAAAAACTTTACTCCAATAGTAACATTTAATACACAAACAAAAGGCAGAGACAGAGAAGATAAAGAAGAATATAAAGTAAAATTTTCTACTTCTTTTTGTTTTTGTAATGAAATAAATTTAGTTGAATATTATCATAACTCAAGTTTCTTAGAACATGGGGGCTCTCCTGATAAAGCTGTAAAAACCGCTTTTACATATGCAATCGATAAATTTTTAAGTAATGAAGGAAAGTACACAAAAAATGAAAGTAAAATAGCATATAGAGATATACAAGATAGTTTGATATTAGTAAGTAACTCATTTTCTACAGTTACAAGTTATGCTAATCAAACAAAAAAAGCTATAACAAATAAATTCATTCAAAGTGCAATGACAGAATTTTTAAAACATAAACTTGAAATATATTTTATTGAAAATAAAAAAGAGGCATTGAAAATAGCAGAACAGATTTTAATTAATAAGCGGAGTTCAGAATCAGCTGAGAAAACACGTATTAATATAAAAAAACAATTAAGTAAACGTATTGATATGAATAATAGAGTTAAAAAGTTTGTTGATTGTAGAAGTAAAGATTTAGAAAAAAGAGAAGTATATATTGTAGAAGGAGACTCAGCCTTAGGTTCTTGTAAAATGGGAAGGGATGCAGAATTCCAAGCAATTATGCCAGTGCGTGGTAAAATATTAAATTGTTTAAAGGCGGATTATAATAAGATTTTTAAAAATGAAATAATAATGGATTTATTAAAAGTATTTGGGTGTGGAGTTGAATTAAAAAGTAAGCACATGAAAAAAGGCAAAAATACATTTGATATAAATAAATTAAATTGGGATAAAGTAATTATATGTACAGATGCTGATGTAGATGGGTATCAAATTAGAACACTAATTTTAGCTATGTTATATAAATTGGTGCCCACTTTAATAAGCGAAGGTAAAATATTTATAGCCGAATCACCTCTTTATGAGATTATGTGTAACAATAAGACTAAGTTTGCATATAACGAAAAAGAAAAGCAAGTTATTATGGATGAATTTTCTAAGTTAAATAAAAAAATCGTTATACAACGCTCAAAAGGATTAGGAGAAAATGAACCTGAAATGATGTGGGAGACTACAATGAATCCAGAAACAAGAAGGCTAATACAAGTTGTGCCTGATAACATGGTTGAAACAGATGATAAGTTTAATTTACTTTTAGGAGATAACTTACAAGGAAGGAAGGATTACATTCAAGAAAATGGACATCTATATATTGATATGCTTGATGTAAGTTAAAATATAAAATGAGTGATAACATAATTGAAAAACAAAAAATAACAGATACATTAGAAACAAATTATATGCCCTATGCAATGAGCGTTATTGTTTCACGTGCCATACCTAGTATAGATGGACTTAAACCGTCTCATCGAAAATTACTATATACAATGTATAAAATGGGATTAATTGGTGGAACGAGAACAAAATCTGCCAATGTAGTGGGACAAACTATGAAATTAAATCCTCATGGAGATCAAGCTATATATGAAACATTGGTCAGAATGACAAAGGGAAATGAATCACTTTTAATGCCTTTTATAGATTCTAAAGGTAACTTTGGAAAAGTATATTCAAAAGAAATGAGATATGCAGCTTCGCGTTATACGGAAGTTAAATTAATGCCTATTTGTAAAGAAATGTTTAGAGATATTGAAAAAAACACAGTACCTTTTGTTGACAATTATGATGGTACAATAAAAGAACCTTCCTTATTGCCAAGTGCATATCCGAATATACTTGTAAATGCTAGTCAAGGAATTGCAGTAGGGATGGCAAGTAATATCGCAAGTTTTAATTTAAAAGAAGTATGTCTTGGAACGATTGAGTATATTAAAAAAAGCGATATTGATTTAAGTGAATATATTAAAGGACCTGATTTTTCCACAGGTGGTTATTTGTTATATTCAAAAGAAGAAATAGAAAAGATATATAAAAGCGGGAGAGGCATTATTAAATTGCGTGGTAAATATCAAGTTGATAAAAAAAGAAGACATATTGAGATTACTGAAATTCCCTATACTACTTCTTCAGAAGCTATTATAGATGCTATTATTGATTTAGTTAAAAACAATAAAATAAAAGATATTAGTGATGTTAGAGATGAAACTGATTTAAATGGTCTTAAAATCACTATCGATATAAAAAAGAATACAGATATTGAGAAATTAATGATTAAACTGTACCATAAAACACCGCTACAAGATTCCTTTGGCTGTAATTTTAATATGTTAATTGAAGGTAAACCTATGGTGTTAGGATTAAAAGAAATAATTAGATATTGGATTGATTTTAGAATTAAATGTATAACAAACCAATTAAATTATGATCTTGGTAAAAAAGGCGAGAAATTACATTTGTTGTTAGGCTTAGATAGAATATTACTTGATATAGATGATGCTATTAAAATAATACGAAATACAGAATTAGAAAAAGATGTTATTTCTAATTTAATGGGAGCCTTTAGAATAGACCAAATACAAGCAGAGTTTGTTGCAGAAATAAAATTAAAGTATTTAAATCGAGAATATTTATTAAAGCGACTAGAAGAAATCACCCAACTACAAAGAGAAATTGAAGATATTAAAAAAACGCTTAATGACAAGAGGAGAATTAAGCGTATTATTATAAACCAATTAGAAGATGTTATAAAAAAATATGGTAATGAGCGAAGCACAGAAATAATAGAAGCACATCAATTAGAAGCTATATCAAAGGAAGTTGAAGTTGAAGATTATAATGTGAAAGTATTCTTTTCTAAAGAGAATTATTTTAAGAAAATACCGCTAACAGCACTAAGAACTGATCCTGAACAAAAAATTAAAAATACAGATGTGTTTGTTCAAACAAAAGAAACACATAATAAAGCAGAAGCAATATTTTTCTCAGATAGGGCAAATGCTTATAAAATGAAACTATACCAAATAGATGATTGTAAAGCAGGTGATTTTGGCAATTATCTTCCAAATTTATTAGGGATGAGTGAAGGTGAAAAAATCATAAAAATGATTATAACTGATAATTTTAGTGGATATATGATATTTGGATATGAAAATGGCAAGTGCTCTAAGATACCATTAAAAAGTTATGAAACAAAGCAAAATAGAAAGTTATTGGCTAAAGCCTATTATCCTGGAAGTAGTATTAAATATATTGATTTTCTAAAAGAAAATGAAAGTTATGAATTAGTGGCAATATCAAAGGATAATAAAGCGCTTATATTTAACACAAATAATATTACCATGAAAGCAACAAGAGCATCACAAGGTATTACAATGGTTAAATTGAAAAAAGGTGATATAATTAAAGAACTACTAATGGTAAAAAAAGCTAAGCTTAAAGATTTAAATAAATATAGAGTTACTAATATACCAGCTTTTGCAAAGGCTCTATCTGAAAAAGACGCAAAACGAAAGCAAATAAGTATATTTGATTTATAGACTAACCATAGAAGTGATAGAAAATTAAATAATTGTACACGGGTAATTACACGACAAAATTAGAATATTAGGGTCTCACCTTAAACACATTATGAAATCAAGCGTTATATCAACATTTGAAAATATATCAAATTCCGTGTTCTTTAAATCTCGTTTATGATATTATATCTATAAAAATTAGGGTTAAAATTTGAGGGATAATTACCTTTATAAACTAATCAAATACAACAATAATTTTATATTTAGTAAATAAATAATAAAGTATAAAACTATGAGTTTGATTGAAGTAAATTGGTAAATGCTATAAAATTAGGGTATAGATGAAATTACTAATAAAAAACATGTCTTAGTTAAGGGGAAATAATTTATGGGATTATTTAATCGAATGAATAAACCGGTTTTTTTAAAAGAAGGTAGTGATACACTAGGTTATCTAAATAAACTAAAAGAACTTCGGTTAAAAGCAAGTGGACAATTAGAGGAACAAATTGAACGTGAAATAAATTTAGCTACTTATGGAGATTTAGGTGAAAAAAATATTGCTTTCGAACTAAAGAATTCGGGTATTCCTATGTATATACTTCATGATATATATATTGAAGCAGGTGATTTATCTGCACAGATAGACTATGTTGTAATCACAAAAAAGCTAATATTCATTATTGAGTGTAAAAATTTAGTAGGGAATATTGACATAGATAGTTCTGGAAATTTCATTAGAAAATATAAATTTAGAAATAAGAGTATTAGAGAAGGTATCTATTCACCAATTACACAAAATGAAAGACATCTACATGTTATTAGGCAAAAAAGACGTAATAGTATAAATTTAATTATTGAAAGGATAGTGTTTGATAAGTTTTTTAATAGTTATTATAAAACAATTGTTGTTTTAGCTAACCCAAAAACTATATTAAATAACCGGTATGCAAAAAAAGAAGTAAAGGATAACGTAATACGTGCAGATCAATTAATAAATCATATTAAAAAACTAAATAATAAGTTTAATGAATCAAATTTGAGTGATAGTAAAATGTTCAAAATTGCTAATCGGTTTTTAGAAATGCATACACCTAATAAAACTTATTATGCAAAGAAATATGAAGAACTGTTAACTAATACTAAGAATGATGAAAATCAAAAAAAAATTGTTGCTAAAAAGAAAAGTAAAGCAACTAAAGATAATATAACACAAAAAACTGAAATACTGATTAATAAACTAAAGGCATACAGATTAGAAAAAAGTAGAGAAGAAAATATTAAAGCATATTATATTTTCAGTAATAAACAGATGAATGAGCTAATTGAAAAAATTCCTTTAACTAAAAGTGAGTTATTAGAGATTTACGGATTTGGTGAGAAAAAGATTGAAAAGTATGGAGAGGATCTTTTAAAAATCTTTAAAAGATTTAAGAAACTGTAAACTTGAAAGATATTCATAAAATCCTGGTGGTATCAATTGATACCAAAAATATTGACAATAAAAATAGGGAGTGTTATATTGGTAATGAGTAAAAAAAATAAAGGAAAACGTATTGAGACAGAAGAAGAAATAAAAACCTACATAGCCCGCCTGAAATACGCGATAAATAGTGGTTCCGCTAAGATGAATTTTCAAAGAAAACGAGAGGTTGATAAGAAAAGGAATAAGAAGTACACAAATCGTTACACCATGAATCAGCTATTTCCAGATAAAGATGAAGTTGATGTATTAAAAAAAGAACTCATGGAATTGACGGTTGAAGAATATATTGTAACGGTAAAGGACATACGATTTCCAAAAAGATCTGAAATGCGAGTTTTTGGGAAGGAGTATTCCGGTGAAGATGTATATATTAAAATAAGAGTAGAATTAGTAGATACAGTATATGCTAATGGTAATAGTTCCATTTTGGTGATGTCCTTTCATTTTTCAGATAGAGAGTTTAAGGATTCTGATTTTTCTTATAGGAAAAAGGGAGGTAAAAATAATGAAAATAATAAAAAATGAAAAGAAGTTATGTTTGATTTGTATGGAAAAACATGAAGTAAATACAGTAGAAGTAACTGAAAATGAAATATATAAAAATGAAGAAGTTATATTTAAAGCTATGTATGAATACTGCATTAAGGCAGATGAATACCTTGAAACAGAAGAAATGATTAAGGCGAATAGTCTTTCAATGAAAGATGCATATCGTAAAAAAAAGGGTCTATTAACATCAAGTGATATTATTAGTATAAGAAAAAAATATGGTGTAAGCCAAAAGGACTTCTCAGTAATTCTTAATTGGGGAATGGCGACTATAACAAGATATGAAAATCATCAAGTTCAAGATTGTGCTCATGATGATGTGCTTAGAAAGATTGATTCGGACCCAAAATGGTTTTTAGAGATGTTGAAACGAGCTAAAGTGCATATTTCAGAGAAAGCATTTAACAAATACTATAGTGAAGCTAGTGAACAGTATGGTAAGAAAAAAAATCAATATTTAATTGATTCAATACAGGCCATATATGCAGATTTTGAAGATGATAGTCTGACTGGACGAGTAGATTTAAATCTTAATAAAGTTGTTGAGATGATTAATTACTTAGCAAAAAATGTAAATAATCTTCACAAAGTGAAGCTTATGAAAATGCTTTGGTATTCTGATAATCTTCATTTTAAAAGAAATGGAGCATCTATTAGTGGGTTAGTATATAAAGCATTACCAATGGGGGCTGTACCAGAGGGCTATGAGCAGATTATTATGTTAGAAGGGGTTATATTTGAGAAGATGCTTTATGGTGAAAATATTGCTTATAAGTTTAGAACAAATTCAAGGTTTAAAATTAAAGAACTAACTCAATTAGAAATTAAAACTATTGATAAAATTATATCTGAAATTGGCAATTTGAATACAGGTGAAATTGTAAAGAAAATGCATGATGAGGAAGCTTACAAATGTACTGATAGTAGTTGTATTATTTCATTTAATTTTGCTGATAAATTAACTATAAGTTAGATACGTATAATTTGGTTATATATATTTATACCCCAGTAATTTAGCGAATTTAAAAAAAGAATATGGTATTATATTTAGTTATAGAAATGATTTTACTGGGCGTTATTATTGGTTTAGTTATTGCTATAAAAAAGAAAAAATTTCGTATTAAAAGTTATTAATTATATAAAGAAAACAAAAAAAGATTAAATGCACGTAAATGCATTATATAAGGAGAAAAATGAATAAAAGGAAATTTAAAAAGGCCAATATAGAGGTATATCCGTTAGGTTTTGGAGCAATGCGGTTACCGTTACTTGATGTTGCAGATAATGGAAGCATAAATGAAGCAGAAGCCACTAAAATGATTAGACATGCAATCGATAGTGGTTTAAATTATATCGATACTGCCGTGCCTTATCATAGCCAAAAGGGAGAAGACTTTGTAGGGAAAGTATTACAAGATGGATATAGAGAAAAAGTATACTTAACTACTAAATTACCTTGTTGGCAAATAAAAGAGGCTAAGGAATTTAACAGTATCTTTAAAAAACAGTTAAAAAGACTACAAGTTGATTATGTTGATATTTACTTACTTCACTCTATGCAAAAGAAAAACTGGAAAAAGGTTAAAGATTTAGGTGTTCTGGATTTTCTAGATACAATTAAAGCACAAGGAAAAGCAAAAAATATAGGGTTTTCTTTTCATGATAATTTTGAAGTTTTTAAAGATATTGTTGATAGTTATGATTGGGATGTATGCCAAATACAATTTAACTATTTTGATACTAATGCAAAAGAATTTTTAGATTATGCAAGTGATAAAGGAATTGACGTTATAGTTATGGAACCTTTAAGAGGTGGCGGTTTAGTTAACGATCTACCAAAAGAAATTACTGATTTATTTAAAAGTACTGCTATAAAAAGAAATCCAGCAGAATGGGCATTTAGATGGTTGTACAACTATGAAAATGTAAAACTCATATTAAGTGGCATGAGTAATATGGAACAAGTAAAAGATAATTTACGTATATTTAATGAGGCAAAAGCTAATTCTATGACAAAAGAGGAAATGGATATAATGGACAAAGCGGCACAAATTTTCAAAGATAGAATATTAGTACCATGTACATCTTGTCAATATTGCATGCCATGTCCATATGGAGTTAAGATACCTACGTTATTTGAAAACTACAATACATATTCTATGTTGGGGAATTCTCAAAAATATATTGATACCTATCGTAATTGGAAAAATAAAAAGGAAGATAGATTTACAGCTGATGTGTGTGTGGGTTGTAGACTTTGCGAAACAAAGTGTCCACAATCAATTATTATATCAGAGCGAATGATTGACATAGAAAGAGTAATGGGATAATAAATAAAAGCACAATTTGTGCTTTTATTTTAATATCTCTAATTCTTGTTCTTCTAAAAATTGACTGGTATAGAGTTTGTAATAACGATCTTTTTTCTTAATTAAATCTTCATGAGTACCTTCTTCAACTATTTTACCCTTATCTAAAAGTAAAATTCTATCTGCTTTTCTTATGGTAGATAATCTATGAGCGATAACAAAAGAAGTACGACCTTTTATAACAGCGCCAATGGCATCTTGAATAGCTTTTTCCGTATGAGTATCTACTGAAGAGGTTGCTTCATCTAATATGAAAATTGAAGGATTGGCAATAATTGCACGTGCAATACAAACTAATTGTTTTTGTCCTGTTGAAAGACCGCCACCACCTTTAGATAACTTATGATTATAGCCATCTTTAAAGTTGGAAATAAATTCATGAGCATTTACTAATTTAGATACAGATTTTACTTGTTCTTTTGTAGCATTTAAATTACCATATATTATATTATCTTCTATGGTTCCACTAAATAAATGAGGATTTTGTAGCATATAACCTAGATTGCCTTGTATATTCATAAGTGGAATATCCTTATAATCTTTACCATCAATTAAAATTTGTCCACTTGTTGGTTCGTAAAATCTACAAGCTAAATTGACTATTGTTGTTTTACCTGAACCTGTTTCACCTACAATGGCAATGGTTTCTCCTTTTTTTACTTTCAAGTTAAAATCATCTAGAACTTTTTCGCCATCTTTATATTGAAAGGACACATGTTTAAATTCAATAAAGCCTTCAAGCTTTGAAACGGGGTCACTTGGTTTCACAAGACCATATTTCAAAAGTACTTTTTCATTATCGTGTATATCAATACCTGCTTCTAATAAAGTAAATACTCGTTCACCGGCAGCTTGTGCCATTTGAAAATTTGCAAATATTCTGGCCATATCGTTAATGGGGAAAAAGAATAATTGGGTATATGCTATAAAAGCAGATAAGGTACCAATTGTTATGATACCACCAAAAACCATAACACCTCCACTCCAAAGAGCTAAAGATGTGCCTAATATTCCAATTGCCGAAACTATAGGAAAAAATAGGGCGGATAAAATAGCAATCTTTATTGCTGAAGATTTTAAGCGCTCTGTTTTTATATCAAATTCCTGTAAATTCTTATTTTCTCGTACTAAGGTTTTAGTGGTTGTAGCACCTTGAATACCCTCGTTAAAAGAAGAGGTAATTGCAGAATTATACTTTCGTGCCTCTCTTGTTGATTTCAATATCTTTTTTTGGAACAATATTGAGACAATTAATAATAATGGAATTACTCCTAAAAGGGAAAGGGTAACTTTTACATTTAATATAAACATTAATATTGTAACTGTTATAATTGTTAAACTACCCCATATTAAATCTACTAAGCCCCAAGATATAATACTTGTTAAGCTCCATGTATCAGAAGTAACTCGTGTAATTAGACTTCCCACAGTGTTTTTATCATAATATGTAAAAGATAGTTTTTGTAATTTTTTAAAAGCATCAATTCTTATATTGTGTGAAACTTCTACAAATAAGGTTTCTGCAAAATATATTAAGCCAAAAACGCTGACAGCTTTAGTACCTATAATAGCAAAATAAACAAGTATGAACCATGCTAAATTATTAGTAGAATTTGTTTCTATATATGTATCGATAGCGTATTTTGTTAAAAGTGGAGTTAAAGCATCTAACCCTGCTAAAAGAGTTAAACAACCTAACAAAAATAGTAAATATTTTAGATGCTTTAAAAGATAAGTTAATACTTTTTTCCACAGGTTTTTATTAAAACCATTTTTATATTCTTCTATTTCTTCATGCATTAGATACACCTCCTTTTGTAAAACTACTTTGTATATCAAAGACTTCCTTATAGAGGCCCACTTCATTGATAAGGGTTTTGTGAGTTCCTTGTTGTGTAATTTCTCCTTTTTCCATAACTAATATTAAATCGGCTTGCATTAAAGTGCTAATTCTATGAGATATAATAAAAGTTGTAGTTTTAGACAGGTTTTTCTTTAAACGTTCTCTTATAAAAGCATCAGTTTGAACATCAACGGCACTTAATGAATCGTCAAATATTAATATTTTATTTTTATTTAACAAAGTTCTTGCTATGGCAACACGTTGTTTTTGTCCCCCTGAAAGAGTTACGCCTTTTTCGCCTACCATGGTATCGAAGCCTTTGTCAAAGCCAAGTATTACATCATATATAGATGCCATTTTACATACATCTTTTATACGAGTATCACTAGCACTATAATTAGAGAAAGTAATATTTTCTTTTATTGAACGAGAAAACAAGAAAGGTTCTTGTAATACAATTCCTATCTTTTCACGCAACCATTTTCTATTAATATCTTTAATGTTAATTCCATCAATAGTGATATAACCAGATTTAACATCAAATAAACGTACAATTAAATTAACTAAGGTGGTTTTACCAGCACCCGTTCCACCTAATATTGCTACGGTTTGTCCTTTTTTTACGGAAAATGAAATATTATTTAAAACAGGTTTGTTTTTCTCATATTCAAAAGATACATTGTTAAAAACAATATCTCCTTCTATATCTGGCTTTAAGCCTGTTTCAAGATCAATTTCTTCACCTTCTTCGTTAAAGATTTCATAAATACGATTTAATGAAACACTGGCTTTTCCTAAATCAGCTAAAACTCGTCCTAAATTTCTAATAGGCCAAATCATATTTTGGGCATAAGCAATAAAAGCAATTAAAGTACCTACACTTAATAAATTCTGTGCGGCCCAAAAAGTTCCAAGAATTAAGATAGAACCAATTTGTATATCGCATATTAAATCGGTAATGCCCCAATACCAAGCCATTAATTTAGAAACAGTGAAATCGGTATTTTTAAATTTTGTTGAAGCGCTTATAAATTTATCTATTTCATAATCTTGTTTAGCGAAAGCTCTTACAATACGCATGCTAGATAAGTTTTCTTGTAATATAGTGGTCATTGCACTTTCTGCTTCGTCAGTTTCTTTGAATTTTATTTTTATATATTTAAAAAACTTAAATGCAACAAAAATAATTATTGGAGTTACAATAAAAGAGACAAGAGATAGTTTTACGTTTAAAGATAGCATAATTAAAAGAGCAGAAACAACTAATGTAAAAGCACGTATTATTTCCATAAATTGCTGTGACAAAAAAGAACGTATTTTCTCTAAATCAGAGGTGCAACGCTGTATTAAATCTCCGGTATCAACTTTTGTATGATAACTATATGAAAGATACTGTATATGATTATACAATTTATTTCTCATATTTTTAGCTGTTTTTTCTGATACTAAAGCAATATGTTTTTTTGAATAAAAACTAAATATACCATTTAATAGTGAAATCAATATTAAAATAATACCTAATACCCAAAGGTTTCCAATTAGATAATCACGCCCACCAATATTATGATAAAGGGTTAGTAATACACCCGATAAATCTACTTTTTTATTATCGATTATGGAATCGATAGCAAGTTTTATAATTAAAGGATTTATTAGGGAAGTAACAGTGGCTAGTATCATAAATATAATTGATAGCAGATAGTTTTTTCTATTACCTTTTATAAAGGATAATATTAAATTAAATTTTTTGTGTTTCACGATAACCTCTCTTATATTTAGTACTTGGAGGCTTTATTAATGAGAAATAAAAAAACCGCAAGTATACTTTCAAACCTGCGGTAATATTATATATGCTTATACTAAGCTAATTTTACCAGAGGCCTATTGTTTGCTACTACCAAATAATTACGTTTAATTCTATTCATTTTGTGGCCTCCTTCTTTTTATTTTGCATTTCTATTTAAAATTATACATATAATGTATAATTTTGTCAATAATAACCTATAATTACAATAATACGACTTTATTGTTGGCCTTTTTTAAAAAAAAAGTTCAGTTAAACACTTGCATATTCAACCATATAATTTTACTCTTGTATAACACTCCCTCTTTAATATATAATGTATAAATAAATATTATTACCAGCTAATAATATTGCTAAATAATAAAAAATCACAGTTTAGTATAAGGAGAATAACATATGAATTATTTCTTAACAGAAGAACAACAAATGATACAAGATTTAGCAGCACAAATTGCAGATGAAAAAATTAAACCAGTTGCCTTAAAATATGATGAAGAAGGCAAATTCCCACATGACATAGTTAAGATACTTGCAGATTCAGATCTTTGCGGAGTATATATTAGCGAAGAGTATGGCGGATTTGGTGGAGGCATTTTTGAAATGGCTCTTGTTGTTGAACAATTAAGTAGAGCGTGTGGTGGTATAGCATTATCATTCGCAGCATCAGGCTTAGGCGCATTTCCAATAATATTATTTGGTTCAGAAAAACACAAACAAAAATATTTACCTCAAATAGCATCAGGTGCAAAACTTGCGGCTTTTGGTCTTACAGAAGCAAATGCGGGAAGTGATGCTGCTGGGATTCAAACAACAGCAGTACTTGATGGAGATGAATATGTATTAAATGGAACAAAACAATGGATAACAAATGGTGGAGAAGCAGATATATATACAGTAATTGCTTGTACAAATAGAGCCAAAGGAGCAAGAGGGTTTAGTGCATTTATAGTTGAAAAAGGCACACCAGGGTTTTCTTTTGGTAAAAAAGAAAATAAAATGGGAATAAGAGCATCTGTTACAAGTGAATTAGTTTTTGAAGATTGTAGAATACCAAAAGAAAATCTTCTATACAAAGAAGGTATGGGATTTATTATAGCTATGAAGACGCTTGATAGAACACGTCCTGGAGTTGCAGCTCAAGCGTTAGGAATTGCTCAAGGAGCTTTTGAAGAAGCACTAAAATATTCAAGAGAAAGAGTGCAATTTAATAAACCAATATCATCATTTCAGGCAATACAACATATGCTAGCAGATATGGCTATACAAATTGAAGCAGCAAGAGCGTTGGTATATCAAACGTGTAAACTTGTTGATAGTGGTGAAAAGTCAATATCAAAAGAATCAGCAATGTCAAAAGTATTTGCATCTGATACTGCAATGAAAGTTACAATTGATGCAGTTCAAGTTATGGGGGGCTATGGATACATGAAAGAATACCCTGTTGAAAAAATGATGAGAGATGCAAAAATAACACAAATATATGAAGGTACTAATCAAATACAAAGAAATGTAATTGCATTAGAACTTATTAAAGGATTAA
>Ga0256913_10000954_pt1 | contig 15005 bp, 14 predicted proteins | sample Axial_MatmetaG_FD_185970 | JGI IMG/M metagenome (GOLD analysis project Ga0256913, IMG submission 185970) | Deep-sea worm associated microbial mat communities from Axial Seamount, Juan de Fuca Ridge, Pacific Ocean - Axial_Mat | ecosystem: Environmental > Aquatic > Marine > Oceanic > Microbial...
TGAATAAAACGGGATTAAATGCTTTGAATTTTCGTTTCAGCTCTTCAACATGTGAGCGGCTTACAACGTGTGGCGCAATTACAAGTTTAAAGTTGTTTTTCGATTTGGTCAGTACATACTTTAAAATATCCTCATCAGGAGGCCATGATGAGCCTGCCACCACAAGAATATCGTTGTTTTTAAACTGCTCTATTTCCGAAATGGTTCTGTTTTCGTTTACCAGTTCATGTACTCTGTCGAACCGTGTATCGCCGCTTTTATCGACATGGTAAATATTTGCTTTGTTGAGTAGTTTGAGCGAATCGTTGTTTTGAACATAAAACCAGGTAACCTTTCTCAGTTGTTTTCTGAACCAGCCACCCCAAAACTTAAAAAAGTGTTGCGACGGCCTGAAAATAACCGAAATCATCAGTAACGGTATCTTGTTCTTATAGAGTTCGTTTATATAGTTAAACCAAAACTCGTATTTTATAAAAACAGCCAGTTTTGGATTTACAATGGAGATAAACTTTTTTGCATTTCGTTTGCTGTCGAGGGGCAGATAAAAAACATAGTCGGCTTTTTCGTATGATTTTCTTATCTCATATCCCGAAGGTGAAAAAAAGGTGAGCAGCACTTTATGTGAAGGAAACTCCTCTTTTACACTTTCGATAACGGGTTTTGCCTGTTCAAATTCGCCAAGGCTGGCCACATGGAACCAAATAACGGAATCTTGTTTATCAATGGCTTTTTCCAGCTCACTAAAAATATTCTTCCGTCCTTCTATCCATGCTTTTGCCTTTTCGTTAAAGGGTGCGGCAGCTTTTATGCCCAGTAAATATAACTGAACCGATATGTTGTAAAGAAGGCTCATTAGTAATAATAATACGCTCTCGGGGCTCTTTTGTGAACGGGAATCATCCATCCGATTTTAAATCCGTAAAAGAGGTCGATATAGTTTTTTGTGTCTTTTTTCATCATATCGAAACTGTAATCGCGCAGGCTTCGTGTAAAACCCTGATAAAACTCAAATCCGCCGTAGAAATTTAACACCCTTGAGTTTCCCATAAAAAAGTATCCGATAAATTCGTTAAACGAGATACCGCCTCTCAGATGATCGTATCCTTTGGCATAGTCGTCGCTTATTTGCGGGGCCGTACGATGCTGATTGTCGATTTTTACAAAATGTTGCATATAACCGATGCCTCCCATTAACATAACGCCCGAGTTCGGGTTGATGCTTAAGAAGTTTAATATTTTTCCCATCCGCATATTAAGCGAATATCCCCGTTCGTAAACGGCATATAAAGCATAGGTTCCGTTTCCGTCAATAATAAAACCGTCGTTATTTGTTACCATCGAAAGTATTGAGTCGTCGTTTTTTACATTTGCTCCGAAGATGTAGTTAAAATCGAATGAAAGCAGAAAATTGCTTTTGCTCTTGTAAAAAAAACCGCCGCCAATGGTTGCGTTATTACCAAAATCGGCCGCCATATCGGCACCCGGAAGTTGATAGGCAAAAGAGAAATAGGGGATAAATGAGCGGATGGAGGAGTCGGCAGGGCTAACCTGAGCCCATATTCTGTTGGAAAACATAAACAGGATTAACCCCGAAATAAATAATAATTTTCGCATCGTTCAATTTTCAGCAAATATATAACAGTTTTTGATTGACTACTTTTTTGTTGAGCGGTATAATGATGCTTCTTTCAGAAAAAGTTTGGCAAAAGGGGCCGAAAGGGGCGACAATGTATCCATATGTTCGGGATGCCACTGGGTGGCCATTAAAAAGCCTTTGTTAGCACCCGAAGACCACTCGATGGCTTCGGGAATGCTGTCGGGGGCAAAGGCTGAAATTACAAGCCCTTTGCCGGGACGGTAGATGGCCTGATGGTGACTGCTTGATACCCTGCCTTGCTTTACTCCGCTTATGGAAGCCATCTTTGTTCCGGGAACAATGGATACATTGTGCCATTGCAGATTCCAGTTTTTGTCGGCATGTTTTACAACCGTGTCCCAATCGGTTGGTATGTCAATAATCAGTGAGCCTCCCAGTGCAACATTAATGATTTGTTCGCCTCTGCATATACCGATAAGCGGAACCTTGTTATCCAGTGCATAGTTGATTAAAGCCATTTCGAGGCTGTCGCGATAACGGTTAAAGGTGCCGCAACGTGATGTGTCGCCCTCTTTGCCGTAATACCCGGGGTAAACATCTTCGCCTCCCGTAATCAGTATCCCGTCAACACGGTTTGCCAGTTTCATTGCCGAATCAATCCCCAAGGGATACATGTTGTACAACAGCAAGGTGGTATCGTAACGGTGTAGCCAGTTGCTGTAGGTGCGCTTTTTGTGCATCTTTGAAATAGCAATGCGCAGTGGCAGGCCGGTAACTTTGGGGTCGTGGTTGCAAGCGGTAAGCCATCCTGCAAACAGAATAATTACCAATATCTTCAGGTTTGTTTTCATGCGTTTGTTTTGAATTTAGCGGGATAAAAAAAATATCGTCTAAAATATAAAAAGATACGGTTGCTCTTATCCTTTGATGCTGATGTAATATTCGCCGAGCAAATCCGAATACTGTTTTGTGAAACGGTTATCTTCGTTACGGATGATGAATTTTTCTTCATTTACCGTAGCCGGTTTGGTGGTGCCCAGTTGCAGGTTTACCCGGTTGGGAGCTTTGCATGGTCTGGGGAAAATCAATAATCTTTTCTGTAAAAATAATCCATGTCCGGCAGCAATGGACAGAAAAGTTTTGCTTTCGGTGTAGGGCAGTACCAGGCAGAGTTTTCCCTCGTTGTTAAGCATTTTGCGGGAATAAAAACATAAATCGGAATAGGATAGCGAATCGGTGTGGCGAGCCTGTTGTTTGCGGCTGTTTTGGGGGCGCATGTCGTTTATAAAGAAAGGAGGGTTGCTAATAATGACATCGTATGTGTTGTTGATACTCTCGCTAAAGCTGGCCATACTTTTGTTGAAAACCTGTAACCTGTCGCTAAATGGCGATTGTTTGAAATTGTCCCGGGCTTCGTTTACCGATGCTTCGTCAATTTCAACGGCATCAATCACTGCGCTGCTTCTAACAGCCATCATCAGTGCAATGATTCCCGAGCCGGTTCCTATGTCCAGCACTCTGTTTGCCCCGCTTACTTCGGCCCAGGCCGACAGTATCATGGCATCGGTACCGATTTTCATGGTTGACCGGTGATGGTACATCGAAAACTGTTTGAAACGAAAAGGTTGCCGGTTTTTCATGTTAACTTTCGAGGTAAATCTCTATCAGGCCTTCCGGAGCTTTAACATCAATGGTTTTTGCATTGCGATCCACCTTTTTAATGATGTCGTCGTTTAAAGGAATCAGTATCTCCTTTTCCTTGTGAAATACCTGAATAACCGCCTGGTTTGGATAGTCGAGAATTTCCTTTATCAATCCAAGTTCGCCATGTTTTTCGTCGATAACGGTAAATCCTTCAACTTCGTGGTAATAAAATTTGTTGCCGGTTAGGGGCGGTAATACCGATAGCGGGAGGAACATCTCTTTTTTTATCAGTGCCGAGGCTTTGTCAATGGAGTCAATCCCTTCGAAAGCAATAATGGCTTTGTTGTTGAGGATTTTTACCGATTCGATGAAATAGGGGACAGGGGAGTTGTTGATACTTAAAAATATCATATCAAGTCCTGCGTATTGTTTTGGCGAGTCAACATCAAGATAAGCGGTTACTTCTCCGTTGTTGCCATGAATTTTTGTGATGATTCCCAAATAAAAATACTCCTTAAAAGCATCCATTATAAAATATTTTAAGCTGCAAAAATACGAAAGCCTACGGATATTTTAAAAAGTAGGGTGCGGAGTGTAAGCTACTCGAACAAACTTTCGGCGTAATCATCAACCCAGTTCTGTAGTGCTTTAATATCCTGGTCGTTCAGTACGGCATTACGGTGAATTACGGTGTAAATTTTCATGGGCATCTCGCCTTCTTCAAGTTCATCGTTAATTTCATCAAGAAACTTGGCCTTTTTTACTTTGGAAAGTTTGTTCCATTCCGAGAAATTCAGTTTTTTTCTGCCCTCACGCGTGTCGCGGCTTACTAAAAACGAAACGGGAGCAAGGTATGAGTACCACGGATAAACGGTTTCGTTTGAATGGCAGTCGTAACACGATGCCCTGAGCTTTTGTGCAATATTGTCGGGTACGGTTGTGGTTTTTAACAAGTCGTCAGGATTGTTAACGGTTACTTCGGGAAGGTTGGCAGGAATAAACTGAATTACAACAAACAGTGCCACAAGGATTATCAGTAATTTTTTCATGTCTTTATATTTTTTTTAAAGGTTATTCTCCGGCAATATCTTTAATAATTCCGTTGGCCCAGTCCGACAGCGTTTTAACCTCCCGGGGAGTTAATTTCATATCGGGATATTTTTTAATGGTTTTCTTAGGCGGCATATCGCCTTCGGTAACCGATTCGGCGATGTTATCCAGCTTGCCAATCAGTTTGTGCACTTTTAAATCCTGCATCTTATCGAATTTAAGTTTCATCTTTCCCTTCATATTTTTAGATTGGGAGTTGTGGCAGTCAAAACATTTGTTGTCGATAATGGCCTGTACATCATCAGGTACCACATATTTTTCGTTTCCGGGAATTGTGTTGTTCAAAATATTTTCAGTAGCGGAAATACTCATTAAAGTGGCTGCAACAAAAAATATAGCTGATATAAGAATTATTTTTTTCATATGTTTGATTTTTAAAGTTATCTGTACAAAGATAAGCAATTATTTAGAATAATTATTAATTGAGAAAAGGATTTGATGAAGGAACTTTACCAATTGCTTGAAAACAAGTGCCGTTTATTCAATAACAGGGAGTTTATCAATACCGACCCCGTAAGTATTCCGCATGGCTTTTCCCGGAAAGAGGATGTGGAGATATCGGGTTTTTTAACGGCTCTGATCTCATGGGGAAACCGGAAAGCCATTTTAAAGTCGGCATCTCTGTTGATGGATTTGTTTGAAGGGGAGCCGTTTAGGTTTATTACCACCGCTCCGGTTAGCGATTTCAGGCGTTTTGAAAAATTTGTTTACCGTACTTTTAACGGAGATGACTTGTTGTTTTTAACCTATGCTTTGCGGGATATCTATTTGGAGCGGGGAGGACTTGAAACGGTGGCCAACATTAGTTATGGTGAAACAGGATGTATAAAAGAAGTGATTACCGGCATACGTGATGCGCTTTTGAAGACGGCGCATCTGCAGCGCTCGGAAAAGCATCTTGCAAATCCTAACAGGGGTTCGGCGGCAAAAAGGATAAATATGTTTCTCAGGTGGATGGTACGAAAAGACAACAACGGTGTGGATTTTGGGATATGGGAACAAATACCGGCATCGGCATTGATGTGTCCGCTGGATGTGCATTCGGGAAATGTTGCCCGTAAACTCGGTTTGCTAAGCCGAAAGCAAAACGACTGGAAAGCTGTTGAAGCGTTAACCGAAAGTTTGCGCGGTTTCGACCGCCGCGATCCGGTTAAATACGATTTTGCCCTGTTTGGTATGGGGGTTTTTGAAGGCTGGGGAAAATAGATTACTTTAGACGTGGTATTAATTCTGTAAAAATTGATGATTTCATGAATGAACGTTCCGGTTTTCGTAAAAAATTGTATGAGATAATTTTTGAAGCTGATACTCCTGCCGGCAAAGCATTTGACGTGATATTGCTTATTGCCATTTTGCTGAGTGTGGTGGTGGTTATTTTAGGTAGCGAACCTTCGCTGGCTGCCGATTATGGAAATCTATTTTATTTTATCGAATGGTTTCTGACCATTTTGTTTACCATTGAGTATTTTTTAAGGATTTATACCGTTGACAAACCGTTTAAATACATTTTCAGTTTTTACGGTATCATCGATTTTATAGCGGTTATTCCAACCTATCTGGCCGTATTTCTGACCGGTTCGCATTTTTTGGTGGTGGTAAGGGTTTTCAGGTTGATGCGGGTTTTCAGGGTGCTTAAGCTTGCCCGTTACATAAAAGCCGGCGACACACTTTCCATGGCGCTGAAAAACAGCAGGGGCAAGATTATTGTTTTTCTTGAGGCGGTTGTTATGCTGGTGATTATCATCGGTTCGCTGATGTATTTGGTTGAAGGTCCCGAAAACGGTTTTTCAAGTATTCTGGTTTCCATCTATTGGGCCATTGTAACGGTAACTACGGTTGGATACGGTGATATTGCACCTCAAACCGTGTTGGGGCAGGGGATAGCTGCCGTTCTTATGATTGTTGGTTATGCCATTATTGCCGTTCCCACCGGTATTATTACTTCCGAAGTGTCAACAGCCCGGAAGAAAACGGGCATCAATACCCAGGTGTGTCGTAACTGCCTGTACGATAAACATGACGATGATGCAAAGTATTGTAAAATTTGCGGAGAGAAACTGGATTAGCGGTTTTTGGTTTTTCGGTAAATGTTGAAAGAAACCGGTAAACCGCTTGTTCTTTATAATTTTATACCGCTACCTTAAGTTTTGAAACATTGGCCGTGTTGAACATCTCTTTGGCATATTTAAGGGTAACCTTAAAAGTTTTTGTTTTTTTCTTTTTTGAAGGAAGTTCATACATGGCATCCATTAAAATGGCTTCGAGGATAGAGCGCAATCCGCGTGCCCCCAGTTTAAATTCAATGGATTTTTCAACCACAAAGTCGTAAACCTCTTCATCGAAACTTAATTTTATGCCGTCCATTTCAAAAAGGGCTTCAAACTGTTTAACCAGCGCATTTTTAGGTTCGAGAAGGATTCGTTTTAATGCGTTTTTATCGAGAGGGTTTAGATAGGTAAGAATGGGTAAACGTCCCACTATTTCAGGGATTAAGCCAAACTTTTTTAGGTCGGCAGGCGAAATGTATTGCAACAGATTGTCTTTATCCACTTCGTCGTCTTTATGACCTGCAAAAGAGTACCCCACTACCGAAGTCCGCATGCGGGCGGCGATGATACGCTCGATACCCTGAAAAGCGCCTCCGGCAACAAACAAGATGTTTTTGGTGTTTACCTGTATCATCTTTTGTTCGGGATGCTTACGTCCTCCCTGCGGCGGAACATTAACCACGGTGCCTTCCAGTAATTTCAGCATGGCCTGCTGAACACCTTCGCCCGAAACATCGCGTGTAATGGAAGGGTTGTCGCTTTTGCGTGCAATTTTATCTATTTCGTCAATAAAAATGATGCCGCGCTCGGCAGCTTCCACGTTGTAATCGGCGGCCTGTAACAGTCTGCTGAGGATGCTTTCCACATCTTCGCCCACATAACCGGCTTCGGTTAATACCGTGGCATCGGCAATGGCAAATGGTACGTGCAGCATGCGGGCAATGGTTCTGGCCAGCAATGTTTTTCCGGTTCCTGTATCGCCCACAAGGATGATGTTCGATTTGTCGATTTCCACCTCTTTGGCCCGGGCATCGTGTCCGATACGTTTGTAATGATTGTAAACGGCAACCGAGAGTATTTTTTTTGCCTCCTCCTGTCCGATAACATACTGGTCGAGAAAAGCCTTTATTTCTGCGGGCGTTTTAACCTCGTCCATACCGGGGAGTTTAAAACCGCCTTTTGATTTGTTCTCTTCCTGCACAATCTGATAGGCCTGTTCCACACAGTCGTTACAGATTTGCCCTTCGATACCGGATATCAACAATCCAACCTGGCTTTGCGGTCTTCCGCAAAACGAGCAGCTTTGTTCGCTATTTTTTCCTTTTGCCATAAAATCTTAATAGGGAAATACTATTTCTTTGTATTTCGCACAAGAATTTCATCAATCATACCGTAATCTTTGGCTTCTTCGGCAGTCATCCAATAGTCGCGGTCGGAGTCTTTCCAAATCTTTTTATAAGTCTGGCCGGTATGTTTCGAGAGTATCTCGTAAAGTTCTTTTTTGAGTTTTGAAATTTCGCGGGCAGTAATTTCAATATCGGATGCTTGTCCCTGAGCACCTCCCATGGGTTGGTGAATAAGTACCCGCGAATGGGTAAGCGCCGTACGTTTTCCTTTTTCGCCTGCACACAATAAAACAGCACCCATAGAAGCGGCCATACCGGTACAAATGGTAGCCACATCGGGCTGGATATACTGCATGGTGTCGTAAATACCCAGACCGGCATAAACCGATCCTCCCGGAGTATTCAGGTATATTTGGATGTCGCGTTTGGGGTCGTTCGATTCGAGGAAGAGCAACTGTGCCTGTATGATGTTGGCCACATAGTCGTCGATTGGAACTCCCAAAAAGATGATCCTGTCCATCATTAATCTTGAGAAAACATCCATTTGAGCAATGTTCAGCTGGCGCTCCTCAATAATGGTGGGTGAAATATAGTTGCCGTATGCAGAGTTGTAACGATCGAGCGTAAGGCTGCTGATGCCGAGATGTCCCGTGGCAAATTTCCTGAATTCTTTACTGCTGTTCATAAGTGCGTGTTTTTAACAAAAACAATTATTTATTGATGTTTTGCATTATCTCCATGAATTTATCGGGCGTAACGGTTTCTTCTTTGCGTTTTACATTTTCTTTGAAAACGTTGCCCAGTTTTTCATCCATCAGTTCGCCGTATATTTTCTGTCCTTCCTCTTTGTTGCTCAATATCTGGTCAACAATCTGTTCAATCTGGGGATTTGAATTGTCTTTTCCCTGAACCTGGAAATAGGCCCTTACTTTGTCGCGTACATCTTCGTTGTCAACTTTCAGCTGATCGCCGAACTGGCTTCTCAGCTTGTCTTCAATAAGCTGCCATTTAAACGATTTTGCATAGCTTTCGTATTGAACATCTAACTGTTCGGCGGTAATTTTTCCCTGATTGCTGTCGAGCAGCCAGCGTTTTAAAAATTCGTCGGGTAATTCAATGTTGCTTTCTTCAATTAGTTTTGAAACAACATCGCCGGTAAACTGACGGTCGCTGTCTTTGGCATAATGTTCTTCCAAATCCTGCTTGATGCGGGCTTTAAAATCGTCAACGGTTTTCAGTTCGTCGTTGGGGTAAACTTTTTTAAAGGTTTCTTCGTTCAGTTCGGCTTCTTTATGGCGGATAATGCTTGTAATTTCAAACCGGTAATCCGATTTCATCTGCTCTTCGGTAAGGTTTTCGCCCAGTAACGCTTTAACTTTTGCTTCGTCTTTAAAGGCGTTTGAAGGGTTGAAAACTACTTTGTCGCCCACCGATTTGCCGTAAAATTTCTTTTGAACACCTTTTAATTTAAGGTCTTGCAATTTAAAGTATCCGTCGTGTTCCACACCGTTTTCCACTTCGTTTCCATCTGCATCAACCTGTACAAATTTACCTTGTACACCGTCGCCTTCCCCGGCTTTTTCAGGGTGTTCTTCTTCGCCGAAACGGATTTTAATATCGTTTATGGCATTTTCCACCTCTTTGTCGGTTACCTCTATTTTATAGTAGGGTACTTCAAACGCATCTTTTTTCAGTTCGATTTCAACTTCGGGAGCAAGACCAATATCGAAAAAGAAATCAAGCTCTTTGTCAACGCCGAAATCAATCTGTTTGGTTTTTTCAAGATTTGGCATGGGGTATCCAAGCACATTTAATTTCTGCTCGTCGATGTATTTGTTAAGGGCTTCGGAAACGGTTTTGTTAACCTCATCGGCGGTAACCGACTGTCCGTACATCTTTTTTATCATGCCCATGGGAACCATACCGGGACGGAAACCGGGCATGTTGGCTTTTTTTCTGTAATCTTTTAAAGTATTGTTAACTTTATCAATATAATCTTCTTCCTTAAGATTAATATGAATAATGGCCTGAAGGTTGCCATTGGGTTCGTGAGTAATATTCATTGATTAAAAATTTAAAAATGTGCGGGTGAAGGGACTCGAACCCCCACGCCTTGCGGCACCAGATCCTAAGTCTGGCGCGTCTACCAATTTCGCCACACCCGCAGTATGTTGGCTGTTAAAAATTCGGGCTGCAAATATACTACTTTTTTTATGTGCCGCCCTATTTTTCAAAGGCTATTTTGGTGCCGGTTAATTTGTTGAGTATCTGAATAATATTGTTAAGTCTGTTGTTGGTTTCGGTAAAATCTTTTGTTTTGTAAAACTTAATTTTTCTTAAATCGGATACTGTTTTTTGATAAAGGTTTTTCCACTTCCAGGCAACGACAGCCGAAACGGGCAGGCTGATGAGGTAAACCAGGGCTGTTTGCCAGCTGTTGAAAATAAAAAATACGGCAACTGTTTGTAACAGATAAAAGAGGGGGAAGAAAAGCATGGTGAGTACAAACATAAAGGAGCTGTGAAACATTTTGTCGGGTACTTTGCGCGACAGGTAATAAGGCAGTTGATAAGTGAGCAGGTTGTTTAAGTAACCATATAGGAACAACGGGAATGTTAAAACAAGCATTATTATCTTTAGTAAAACAGAACCTTTTGTTGCGTTGGTGAAGAGTTCGGTAATTGATAGTTTCGCTTTTTTTAACGTTCTTTTTACTTTATTGAAATCGTCGTTTATTTTGCTGATTGTTTCGGGGTTTTTACTTGCAGCACTTTCCAGATACGAAACAAATATTTGGTCGGCTTTTAATCCGTCGCCTTCATCACGGGGGTTCATGCCCTCCTTAACGCATATTGATTTACGATATAAGGGGCGCAATTCGTTTATCAGGTCGTAATATTTTTCACATTCTATGTTGATGATTAACGGTTTAATTTCTTCTGCCAGACGATTTTTAAGCCGGTTTAATCCCACGGCGGGGTTTTCGTTGTATGTTTTTATGTATTCCGACACAGGAATGGGGTTGCCGAAATTAACCAGTAAGCGGTTTCTGCAAAGGGTATATTCGTCGTAATCAATACCAACGGGAACTACTTTGATTCCCTGTTTTACCTTGCCGGCATTTTCGGTTTGAAAGGCAATGCGAGCAAATCCTTTTTTTAAGGGGCGTAACCTGCGAACTCCTTTGTGATTGCCTTCGGGAAGAATAACCAGCCCGTTATAGGCATTAAGCACATCCACCGTTTTGTCAAATACCTCTTTGTTTTTCTTTAAGGAGTCGATACCGTCGCGGATACGGTAAATGGGCAGAATCTTCAGAAAATAGAGAATGGGTGCATACTTTTTAAAGATATCGGAGCGTGCCATAAAAACAAGCTGATTTTTCACCGTAAACAGCATGGTGAGTGCATCCATTAAAGCATTTTGATGGTTGGGCGTAAATATTAAAGGCTCTTTTTCGGGAACTTTGTCGTAGTTTAAAACAACTACCTTTCTGTAAAAGATACGATCGTGCCAAAACCGGACATACACGTAAAGGAATTTATACCAAAAAGACTTTTTCTCGATATTATGAAATCCCATAAACTATGCTTTTACACGTTTTTTCGAGATGATACCGTAGGTAAAATTTGTCCAAACCCCGGCAATAAACAGCCCTGCAATAATGTGCCATATTCCCCACCATGCCGCAATAATGGCCATGCCGCCAAGTTCCAGTTCGGGAGGGAAAATCTTTGGGTTAAATATCAGCACCAGTGCCAATCCCGAATTTTGGATACCGGTTTCAATGGATATGGTTTTACGGTCAACCTTAGGTCTTTTTAATATGGCTGGTAAAAAATATCCCGAAGCAAATGCCAGCGCATTATGTATTAATACGATAAAGAATATGTATTTGATTACAACCAGAAAATATTCAATGTTTTTGGCAAGGGCGATGATTACAATGGCACTGAAAATAATAATTGAAACGGCTTTAATGGGCTTAACGATTTTTGCCGTGAATTTCGGGAATTTCTCATTTACAAAAATTCCGAGAATAATAGGAACTCCCAAAATGATAAATACCGTTTTGAACATCTGAACCGCATCAATTTCAATGGGTCGTACCAATACTTCTGCCGAATGTGCGTTAAAAAATCCTATGGTAAGTTTCCCCCAAACTGCAAAGTTAAGCGGGGTAAAAATGATGGCTCCCATTGTGGCAATGGCAGTAAGGCTTACCGAAAGGGCAACATTGCCTTTGGATAACGATGAAATGAAGTTTGATATGTTGCCGCCCGGACAGGCTGCAACCAGTATCATTCCCAGACCGATGGTGGGGGTAATGTAATCGCGCAATGAAATTACAAGTAAAAAAGTTAAAAACGGCAGCATTATAAATTGCGATATAAATCCTACAATGGCCGATTTGGGGTTAAGCAATAACTTTTTAAAATGTTGCAGCTTAATTTCAAGTGCCACACCAAACATTACAAATGCAAGGGCAAAGTTAAGTGCGTGCAAACCTGCAGGACTAAAATTTAATCGAATCGAATCAAAAGTCTGTAATTCTTCTAACATAATCCATTTTTACTTTTTGCATAAATACAAAATATATTTGAATATGTTAATGATATTTGTCCGGTAAAAAATAGTGGGGCTAAAGATATGTTTTGTAAATAGCTGAAATAAAAGTTTATATATGTATGTGTAATTAATAAATAATGTTTTCTGTTATATTTTTTGCATAAAATATTGCACGGGCAAACCAAAACATTAAATTTGACGTTCTTTTTAGTAAACAGGTTTTTTATTGCAGGAATTTTATAAATACCGGATAATTACCGCTTTAGCGGTAATGCTTTTTTTGCTTACCGGCGGGTATGTAAAATCGCAGGAGATGCTTGGGCTAACAACCGGCAATTATGGCGGTATTGCATCTGCGTCACTTAATCCGGCAAATATTAATCATCAAAAGGTATTTTTTGATGTGAATATCCTTTCGGGTGATCTTTTTCTTAGGAATAATTTTGCTTACATTCCGCATCAGGATGCTTCCATTTGGGATTTGATTTATAACAATGATGATTTACCTCTTTATCACGGTGATAAAAATTTTACTTATTACGACAATAAGGAACTGAAGTTTGTTAATTTAAATTTACGATTACAGGGGCCTTCTGCTATGTATTATTTTGGCAGACACGGCTTCGGAATAAGTACCGCTTTGAGGTTTAATACGGTAAGTAATCGTTTGCCGTTTGAGATTCCGCTTATTGGTTATCATGGTTTAAAATATGATCCTCTGCACAATATTAATTATAATGATTATGATTTTGATGTGGCATCGGGAACATGGTTTGAACTGGGCCTTACCTATAGTTACGATGTTATTAAATTCAACCGGCACAAGTTAACGGCCGGCATAACCGTTAAGCCTCTGTTTGGCTTGGCCGGTATTTCGGGCAATATCCGAAACGGTGATTACATCATCATCAATGATTCCACCATTAACTTTAATAACATAGATGCCGATATGGTTTTTTCGTTGCCGGTTGATTACGACAACAACGATGTGCCGGGCAGCTCCCCTACGGTTAAAGGTAGTGGCACAGGCATTGATATTGGAGTGGTTTTTGTCAAAAAACGATATGAGATAATGGATCACTACCGGGGCAGGGTATGCGAAAGGCCATACAATCCTTATGCTTATAAAGTTGGTATCTCGCTTATTGATATCGGCAGAATAAATTATAAGAAAAATGCAGAGGAGCACTCGTTCAATAACGTTTCAGCTTATTGGTCGAGTATTGATACCACAGGGTTTGAAAGCGTGAACAGCTTTATGGGAAATTTGAGTGAGCTGTTTTACGGCGACAGGGAGAAGTCGTACAGGGGTGACAATTTTAAACTCGGGTTGCCAACGGCCTTAAGCTTGCAGGCTGACCTTTATATAAAAAGAAATGTCTTTTTAAACGCTGTCTGGATACATCCTATAAAACTGTATAAATATTCCATGCGCAGGCGATCGCTGGTGGCCATTACGCCCCGTTACGAAACGCCTTGGTTCGAAGCAAGTCTTCCCGTTTCGCTGTACGATTACAGGTATGTAAGGATTGGCCTGTCCGTGCGGTTCTATTTTATCACCATCGGTACCGAACGGATAGGCACCTATCTGGGTTTATCCGACCTAAACGGCCTTGATGTTTACGCATCCATCAAGTTCCATCTTGTTAAAGGGGCCTGCAAATTTAAAGGCCCCAACAAATGTCTTAATTATGAGTTTGGTATTTCTGATAAGGACCGACAGCTATACAGAAAACGCAGACGATAAATCATTCCTTTTTTTAAGCTGATACTTTTATCGATAAATATTACTTAGAATTTAAAAACCACTCCCGCCATAACATTGAATTTGGCCTGTGGAAAATAGCCGTTCATTTCGTATTCCTTTTCGCCGTAAACATAGCGGTAAACCCATGCGTTGGTTTCGTATTCGGTATTGAAAATGTTGTTTAGGCTCAGCATAAAATCGATGCCTTTTAAAAATCCCGGATGAATGGAGTAGTTCATTTTTATGTTGTTAACAAAATAGGGGTCGAGGCTGCGATCCGGGTTTGAAGTATTGTCGATATACTGCCTGCTTACGTAATTTGAAACAAGACCGACGGAGAGATTTTTAACCGGAATAAATGTTAATACACTTGATGCGGTTACGTCGGGAGAAAAGGAGATGTCGGTGGTTCCGAGGTTTTTTTCGTATTGCAAAGGTTGGCTTGAAGGGTCATCCCAGTAATTCCAGTTATCCACATACTCTGTAAAATCTTTTATTTTGTTTTGGCTGTAGGTAAGGTTAACATTCCAGTTTACCCAGGTTGTAAACTCAATGGCAGCGGACAGCTCAATACCGGCGCGGTAACTTTCGGGTACATTGGTTCTGACCGGTGTGCCTACATTGTTGATTTTACCGGTAAGTACAAGCTGGTTTTTGTAATCCATATAAAAGAGGTTGGCATTAAGAATGAACTTTTTCAGGCTGAGTTTGTAACCCAGTTCGTAATCGGTAAGGCGTTCGGGTTTTACTTCGGAACCCTGAAGGGCATCCCTGAAGTCGGAACGTGAGGGCTCACGGTTGGCCACCGCTACGCTGGCAAAAAAGGCATTGTTTTTATTCAGATCGTAAAAAATGCCCCCTTTGGGGTTAAAGAAATCGTAATGATGTTGCTGTGTTAAATCCGTCAAATCGTCGTGTGTTCCGGTTATTGAGTAATCAATATT
>Ga0256913_10000955_pt1 | contig 14998 bp, 9 predicted proteins | sample Axial_MatmetaG_FD_185970 | JGI IMG/M metagenome (GOLD analysis project Ga0256913, IMG submission 185970) | Deep-sea worm associated microbial mat communities from Axial Seamount, Juan de Fuca Ridge, Pacific Ocean - Axial_Mat | ecosystem: Environmental > Aquatic > Marine > Oceanic > Microbial...
TAATATTAACACCTACAGCATCATCAACACAGAAGTGTCCTCCGTTATTAGAAGCTGCAAGATCGAACGAAGCGGGCAGTGCCACCTCAATAATATCAACGGCACCTGTCATCGGATAACGACAACCTGTAGAAGTGTTTACGATCACTGTATATGTTCCTTCAATATTATAAGGTCCGAATACATGACCTGTATCAACATCTGCTGTCCACGAATCACTGATATCAACGCCATCACGCAACACACGATATTCTACTCCAATATCTGAACCGCTGAGTTTAATGCTGGCTCCTGCACTTCCTTCACAGAATTCTCCGTCTCCTGTAACATCGTATATATTATATGTACCATCAGGTTTTATTTCGAACGAATTATCCATTACTTCGGTACATCCTGTTGCATCATTGATCGCAATAACCGTATACAATCCAAATGTTCTCTGATAACCGAAAGTTATTTCATTGCCTGTACCGGCAACAGCATCACCAACATTACCACCGTAAAGCAACAGCTGATATGAAATTCCGGCATCCGAACCGTCAAGCTTGATCTCGTAACCCGTTCCGCCGTTACAACCTGTAACCACACCCGTTGGTATAATACTGTGAGGCCCCGGTAACGGATCTTCCACAACCGTGATACGGTTATTCATTTCAACTCTGGATGAAGGAACTGACTGATAGTAACCTTCAACTTTATATTCTTCTGTTCCGAGGATATTATCCCACTGAACAGTATTAGTTCCGTCAAATGTAATGGTACCCATCAGGTTATCATCAGATGTTCTGATAAGATCGTATGTAACACCATCCTGAGGTGTGGCAATATAGATGCTTACTCCACCTGATCCTTCACAATACTCTGTTGCAGATGCAGAAACATCAAGAAGATTAATTGCATCCTGAACTGTCATGGTAAGACTTGCTGTACCTACACAATTATCGGCATTGTAAACATTGACCGATACAACATCACCGTCAGCAAGAGTACTGGTATCATAAGTATCATCGGCACCTAATGCCTGAACTTCGATTCCGTTAACAAAGAACTCGTACTGAACACCGCCTGAACCTGTGAATATCACATTAGTCCCTGCAATGATGTCTGTTCCCGGATTTGCTGTAAGATTTGCTGAAGGCACATCATTAACAACCATTGTGATCGGAGGAGCCGACGCTGAACAATTGTCACCGGTTGATGCTTCAACATAAACTTCATCTCCGTCAACAAGTGTACTGTTAGTGTATACATTTGAAGCACCATTCTGTACCTCCACATTATTCAGATAGAATACATAATTAACATATCCTGCCGTTGCCTCAAATGTCACATCTGCACCCTGACAGATTGTGTTACCTCCCGGAGAGGTTATATTCAGGTCTACGACCGGATTCGGGTTCACAGTCATTGTAATTGAAGTTGACTGATCAGTACAACCTGTTGTATTATCAATGACTATCACATAAACTTCATCACCATCCTCAAGAGTACTTGTTGTAAATGTTACAGAATTGGAATTTTGTACTGAATTGTCTGTTCCACCTCTTACAATATGGAAATCGTAATTATAATCTCCCGATCCATCATCACCCGAAGCATTAAATGTTACTGCGGTACCTGCACAAATTACCGTACCACCCGGTGAAGGAGTACTGATACTTATCCCGGCAGTTACCTTAAAAATATCAACTGCAGTTATTGCCGTATCGGTACAGGCATTTGCATCAGATACAATAACGCTATAATTTCCTGCCTGTGACACAAGGACATTTGTGATCACAGGATCTTCATTCTTACTTGTAAATCCGTCAGGACCTGTCCAGCTATATCCCAGTACACCTGTACCACCTGAACCTGTTGCACTGAGATTAAGGGTCTCATTTTCGCAAAGAGGTCCGTTATTCGCTGCAGTGACATCAGGTGCTGGATATATTGTGGCATCAGTTGTTGAAGATACTAAATTGCTACATCCGTTTGCATCGGTTACCGTAACTGTATATGTTCCTGCATTGGCTACCGTAACACTGTTTATCACAGGATTCTGCAATGCACTGGTAAACCCGTCGGGACCAGTCCATGAGAAAGAATATGTTCCGCTTCCGCCTGAAGCTGTACTTGTAAGGTTTAATGTAGTCTTTTCACAAACAGGACCATCATTAGCTGCTGTCACTGATGGTGCCGAGTTAACAACGACCTCGGTAGTTGCAACATCAGTACAATTCCCGTCATTGACAGTCAGGGTATAAGTTCCTGCCTGAGACGGATCAATATTATTTATAGTAATAGTTGCACCTGTAACATTAAATCCGTTAGGACCTGTCCAGGTATAAGTATATGTACCTGTACCTTCGGTAGCGCTTCCTGAAAGTATAAGGGTTCCGCCTTCACAAACAGGGCCATCGTTAGTTGCAGTTGCTACAGGAGCATCATTTACAATAACAGTTGTTGTGGAAACAGCACTTGAACATGTATTTCCATCGGTTACTATCACATTGTAATCTCCTGCCTGTGTCAATAAGATATTTGTTATGGTCGGATCTTTTACTGAACTTGTGTATCCTGAAGGTCCAGTCCAGTTATAAGTATAATTACCGTCACCTCCTGAAGGAGAGGATCCGAGGTGAAGAATTTCATTCTCACAAACCGGTCCGTCGTTACCTGCTGTAACTGTCGGATTTTCGTTTACTGTAACATCTGTTGATGCAGGTACTACATTGGCACAACCATTGGCATCAACAATATTTACCTGATATGTACCACCCTGAGCTTGTGTTATATTATTTATTACCGGATTCTGATCTGTACTTGAGTAAGTACCCGGGCCACTCCAGCTAAAAGTATAAGGACCAACACCACCATTGGGTGTACTTGTCAGGTTAAGTATGCCATTCTCACAAACAGGACCGTCATTGGCAGCTGTAATTGTAGGATTAGCATTAACAACAACATCTGTAGTAGTAACATCGGTACAATTACCGTCACTGACAGTAAGAGTATATGTCCCTGCAGCACTAAGTGAAATATTATTTATAACAGGATTCTGAGCCGTAACATTAAAACCGTTCGGACCTGTCCACGTGTATACATATGTACCTGTTCCTTCAGCGGCACTTCCCGAAAGGGTCAGAGTTCCGCCTTCACAAACAGGACCGTCATTTGTTGCTGTTGCCACAGGTGAATCCTGCACCACTACATCAGTAGTTTTGGCCAGACTTGAACAACCGTTCTGATCAGTAGCAGAAATAGTATAAGTTCCCGCCTGAGTAAGAGCAATATTTGAAATAGACGGATTCTCCGTTGTGCTTGTATAACCATCCGGACCTGTCCAGCTATATGAGTATGGAGTTGCTCCGTTATCATCAGGTTGTGCTGTCAATTGTAATGTTCCGAACTCACATACCGGACCGTCATTTACAGGATCAACTACCGGTAATACGTTAATAACAACTGTTGTTGTTGAAACAGTACTTCCGCAATTATTTCCATCAGTTACTAAAACCTGATAATCTCCTGCTTTAGCTGTAGTCACATTATTAATAACCGGACTTTCATCTGTACTTGTAAAACCATCAGGACCTGTCCAGCTATATGAGTAAGGCGCCAAACCTCCTGTTACGGTAACAGAAAGAGTAAGATTCCCTCCAACACAGACAGGTCCGCTGTTTGAAGCAACGGCGACCGGATTTTCATTAACAACAACATCTGTCTGGGCACTTGCAGAACATCCTTTGCTGTCAACAACCGTTAATGTAAACTGTCCCTGGTAATTTGTAGTTACTCCCGAAATAGTCGGGCTCTGAGTGTTGGATGTATAACCGTTTGGTCCTGACCAGCTATAATTGTAAGCGGGAGTACCGTTATCGGCTGAACCGGTAAGATTCAGGTCCTTACCTTCACATACAGGCGAATCATTTCCTGCAGTAACTGTAGGCGTAGGATTTACAGTAACCGTAGAAGTATTATTCATTGTGTTTGTACAGGCATTATCGCTTGCATTTCTTGCTTCAACCGTATAATCACCGGCTTCGGACACAGTAAATGTCAATGCATTTCCGTCTCCCGAAGTTGGCACAGAGCTAACCTGTACACCATCTTTATATAAAAAATACTCCATCCCGTTTTCCGAAGAAGACAGGGTCAGGTCTGTTGTTTCTCCACCACAAATGACCGGATTAGCCGGTCCCAGATTAAAAGCGGTAGGAGTTTGATATACGTACGTATAATCATATGAAGTGGCAACATTACCGATGCCGTCGGTCTGGGTATATTCAAAAACAATAACATCCCCGTAATAATTGGATGTTACTCTGTCAGGATAAAATACCAAAACTGTGTTTTTTCCGGTACCCTGTATTTCATACCAGTCAGGGTGAGAAACATCCCCACCGCTGTCTTTTGTATAAACATCCCATGAGATTCCTGTTGCTGTTGGCTCCCAGGTATCCGGAACAATGCTATCAGGGTCACTTGTTGAACAGTAACTATCTTCCAGGCTGGAAATATTTCCATTTACTCCTTTTAATACTGCAACGCGGTTCCTTTTGATTTTCTTATCAACAGTACGATAAAGTTTTTGTTGTTTTTTAAATTCCGCCGAAGTTACCGGTTTCTTCCCGGATACCTGTGCTATATTTTGTTGCGAAAATATTAACAACAATCCCAAGATAACGATCAGTGTATTAATATATCTCATGCTTTTCATATATGTGTGTATATCAGGTTCATTAATTAACTTTGCAGCATATGCTCTCCTGATCTGCTGCAAAGTTTTTCTTTTAAATAGTATACTGTTCATTAAACATATTTAACATTTCTACGAACCTTTCTATATTATGTTTCACTTTTCAATTAACATTTTCACCTTGCTCTCCCTGACTTAGCAACTGTTTCAACCATTGCTTATTTGCCGGTGAAGCATCCTGAACGGCTATTCTTACAATTTTTATAAAATCACTAAGCCATTTCTGCCATTTAATAGTCCTGATCTTCTTATCTTTAATCAAGCTGCTAACCTTTGCCGATAACCTTGTACATTCGTCAGAAATATGTTGTATTCCCTCAAGATCGTTTTTTATTTTTTTTATGTCATTTTTTTTAATTCCGAACGAATTCATTTTTCTCAGATACTCCTCATTTGCCAATAAATTATTACAAAACACCGATACCTGATGATACCATTTATCATAGGTTCTTTCTCTTTGTCCTTTTAACGCCAGAGCTAAATATGCTTCTTCATTTTTATTGAACACTATCCGGGCTATCTTTAAGTACTTCATGTATTCTGATGACAATTTTGCCTGAAATAATGCTTTCCGTTCAAAACATAACTTTTTCTCCTCCTCTTTCGTTTCCTGGAGTTCAGCTGTTTCAACAAGATCATCGTATAATCGTTTCCCCTCTTCCAGTCGTTCATCGGTATAACCGAAATTACCAATAGCTTCTTTAATACTTCTCGTATTGAAACTGATGTTTAATATCGATCGGCTATTGACAAGAAAACTTTCAAATTTTTGCTTTGAATAATGCATAATTTGAGATTATCAAAAATATTTATTTTAATTTAACAACCTATTATAATTATTAAATAAATTTTGCGTTTTTCTGTTTTTACTAATATTTTTAAAAAAAGTTACATTCTGATTTATGATTGTATTAAAGATTTTCAGATTTAGTAGATAATAATTTATAATCAGATATAATTATTTTATATTTAGATAAGAATAAATTAAATTCAGAATAGATTATTTTATATTTATAAAAATGATATATTAATTCTATTATCTTTTGATAATTTTCTACTTTAATCAATTATATTTATAATAATTTTAGGGTAATAAAAAACGCCTGTCCTCCAATGGGACAGGCGTTTTTAAATGCAATGCGATATTTTATCAGATGATCACCATCGTAGCTCCGTAACCATATTCTCTGAATGATGCATCCTGGTAGTAGTGGCCTTTGTATTTCCGGTCTAATGCTTTACGAAGTTCGGTTTTCAGAGTGCCGTTACCAACTCCGTGAATGAAAACTATCTTCCGTTTTTTATTTTTTAGATTTTCTTTCATCACCTGATGAAATTTATCCATCTGTATTTCCAGCATCTCCGAATTTGACAATCCCCGTGTATCATCAAGTAACTCATGAATATGAAGATCAACCTCAAGTATTCCCGGTTCATCTCTTCGTTTTGCTTTTTTCTCAGACGGCCTGTTCTCTTTCTCTTTTTTTACAACATCAATATCTTTTGAGGTAAGCTCCTCTATCTGTCTTTGCAACTTACCTTTTAAAACATAATAAAGCAGGGCATCTTCATCAAAATAATCATTTACGGCGTAACTATTCTCATTCATCAGTTTAGAACCTTTTAGCTTTACAGTCTTATTTAATGCGGGAACTGGTTCAAACCTTTTTTTATTCTTGAACATTAATATCTGAACATCCCAATTTTTACCGTCTAACTCTGTAACCAGCTGCTTTCCAAGTGAAAGTTTTGTATTTGGTTCTAATTTCCCGTTGAAAAGATTAATTGCCTGCCCATTCAGTCCGACTTCGTTAATTAAATAGTAACAAAAATAATTACTGTCATTTATCAGCTCCATCCTCACACTACCTGACTGAACCCCGGGCTTCTCTCCCTGCAAAAAAGCAAGAATAACCATAGGGTCATCATCAGCAGCTTCATCATCCGCATATTCGTAATCTTCCTCCGGCACTTCGGACATGACGGATTCCGGTATTTCTTCTTTTTTACTTACATCTTCTGTAATGCCCTGATCTGCTACCACTACCAGCTCTGATGCCAGAACAGGAATTTCAAACCCGTCTTCATCTTCCACAAATGCCAGACGTCCATCGATCCTTGTAACTGTACCTCCTCCTGCAGCATCGAGAAATCTTACCTTATCGCCAACTTTTAATTTCATTTTATATTTTATTATTGTTTAAACTATCCCTGATTGTTCATAACGCAAAGTTAATTAAATTTGCGGCGGTTAAATAATTTAGCAGATGAACAAACCTGTGATCCATATCGCCGACTATACATATGTTTTACCGGATGAACGTATAGCCAAATATCCTTTAAAGAACAGGGATGCATCCAAACTCCTTATTTACAGGAACGATAACATATCACATACTATTTTCTCTGATCTGCCTGAAATTCTTCCTGAAAATTCACTTTTGATCTTTAATAACAGTAAAGTGATCCGTGCAAGACTTAAATTCCGAAAAGAGACAGGTGCAACAATAGAAATATTTTGTCTTGAACCCGTTGAACCCGTCGATGTTCAACAGGCATTTGAAACAATGAAGCCTGTGCAGTGGAGATGTATAGTTGGAAATGCAAAAAAATGGAAACAAGGATTGTTACAAAAAGAAATTAAAGTAAACGGCGAGACAATAGTTGTTAAGGCAGAGAAAAACATACAGTACGGACAATCATTCATCATTAAGTTCTCATGGAGCAAAAACAACATCTCCTTTGCCGATATCATTGAAAATATGGGAACTATTCCTATACCACCCTATTTGAACCGGAAATCAGAAGAGATTGACGACAAAAGATATCAGACTGTTTACAGTAAACATAAAGGTTCGGTAGCTGCCCCTACAGCAGGATTGCATTTTACCGATGATCTTCTTAAAAAGATAAGTGTATCAGGTGCCACAATCAGGAACATCACGCTACACGTGGGAGCAGGAACTTTCAAACCCGTACAATCAGAAACCATTGCCGACCATGAGATGCATACAGAACATTTTGTGGTAGAAGCAAGTGTTGTAAAAGAGATCTTAAAAAATAAAGAAAAGATTATAGCTGTAGGCACTACATCCGTACGCACCATCGAAAGTCTGTATTGGCTTGGTGTAAAACTTCTCGAAAGAGAAGATATCAGAAATGGAATAAGCCAGTGGGACCCTTACAACCTGCCTGATAATTACTCTGAGGCTGAAGCATTGAATGCACTGTTAAGCTACATGACTGAAAACAATTTGACATATTTCAACAGTAAAACAGCTATCATAATTGTGCCCGGGTACAGGTTCAGACTTGTAAAGACATTGATCACAAATTTTCATCAGCCTAAAAGTACTTTGCTACTGCTTATTGGAGCATTCATTGGCAATAACTGGAAAAAAGTGTACGACTATGCCCTGAAAAATGATTTCAGGTTTCTCAGTTACGGTGACAGTTCAATTCTGTTCAGTGAATAGTTTTTTAATTCAAAAGTTAATTGTATTTTCAATAATTCAATAAAATATTCCCCGATAGCAGGAAGGTTTTGGGGATCAAACCATACAAACCATGAAATTCGGGTTAATAGGAACAGGCACAATCGCGCACACACATGCTCAGGCAATAAAGTCGTTGCCTGACGTATCACTTAAAGGATGTTTCAGCAGAGCTGAAAATAAGAATGAAAAATTTGCAGCACAATACGGCATTAAGGCATATTCATCCCTCGAAAACCTGCTTGCCGATAAAGATATTGACATTGTGATAATCTGCACCCCTTCAGGAAGTCACTTTGAAACAGGGATGCTTGCCATGGAACATCGAAAACATGTGATCATTGAAAAACCTTTAGAGATAAATCTTGACAGGATTGATGAAATGATCGGATTCTCGAAAAAACAAAAAGTTAAACTTACCTGCATTTTCCAGTCAAGATTTGCACAGGCTTCACTTGAACTTAAAAAAGCTATCGATAACGGACGTTTTGGGACGATAACCATGGCTGATGCCATTGTAAAATGGTACCGTACACAGGAGTATTACGACAGCGGGAAATGGAGAGGCACATGGGAACTTGACGGAGGTGGTGCGTTGATGAACCAGTCGATACATGCCATCGACCTTCTTCAGTGGCTGGCAGGCGATGTGGAATACATTCAGGCTGTAACAGCGACTCTGGGACATGAAAGGATCGAGGTGGAAGACACGGCTGCTGCAGTCCTGAAGTTCAGGAATGGTGCGCTTGGCGTAATCCAGGGCACAACGGCTGCATATCCGGGTTTCCAGAAACGAATAGAGATAAACGGCACTCACGGAAGTGTGGTAATGGAAGACGACCATTTCACACATTGGGTGTTCAAAGACGAAACAGAAGAGGATAAGAGGATAAAAAAAGAATTGAGTGCCGGCACAGCACCAAAGGAAACAGCATCTGATCCGTCGGTAAATCCTGTTCATCTTTTTGCTGCCCAAATCGCTGATTTCATTGATGCTGTTAAAAACAACCGTGATCCGTTCATCACTCCCGAAGATGCAAGCCGTTCTGTTGAAATAATTCTCGGCATATACCAAAGTGCAAAAGAAAAAAGACCTTACTACTTTATATAAATTCTGTAATGAAACAAACCATTTTTATCTTGTCAGTACTATCTTCGATTCTGTTTGCATCATGCACAGGAAAAAAGAATGACAAACCCAATGTGCTTTTTATTCTTGTGGATGACCTTGGCTGGAAAGACCTTGGTTGTTACGGAAGCACGTTCTATGAAACACCGAACCTCGACAGGTTAGCGTCAACGGCTGTTAAGTTTACTGATGCTTATGCCGCATCAACCGTATGTTCTCCAACACGTGCATCACTCATGACAGGAAAGCATCCTGCCCGTATTGGCATTACAGATTGGATACCCGGAAGAGGCGACAAAGGTAAAAAACTTAAAACACCATCAATACTTAATGCCTTACCACTTGAAGAGTATACTATTGCAGAGGCATTCAAAGATAATGGTTACAGCACTTTCTTTGCTGGCAAGTGGCATTTGGGAGGTAAAGGTTTTTTACCCGACGATCAGGGGTTCGACATCAACATCGGAGGAAATCATACGGGACACCCTAAAGGCGGTTATTATTCGCCATACAAAAACCCACAGCTGCCCGACGGCCCGAAAGGTGAATACCTGACAGACAGGCTGACCAACGAAACAATAAAATTCATTGAAAACAACCTGAAGAACGGAAAAGGAAAACCATTCTTTGCCTACCTCGCATACTACGCCGTTCATACACCTATCCAGGGATGTAACAGGTACATCGAAAAATTCAAAGAAAAAGTAAAAACACTACCAGCTGCTCCCGATAGTGGTTATGTAAAAGAACGTACAGCCTTTACTAAAACACAGCAAAACAATCCCGGGTATGCATCAATGATTTATGCCATGGATGAGAATGTCGGCAGATTAATCGAAAAACTTAAGAATCTGAAATTATACGATAACACAATAATTGTTTTCACCTCCGACAATGGTGGCTTAAGCACTCTGCTTTGGAAAGGGGCGCCAACCTCCCTTTATCCTTTACGGGCAGGTAAAGGCTGGTGTTATGAAGGCGGGATCAGGATACCTCTGATAATCAAACCTGCGAACTACAACAACAAACCCGACGTCATCGATCAGCCTGTAGTGAGCATGGACCTCTATCCTACTCTGGTTGATATGGCAGGAATAAAACCTGTACCTGACCAATATATCGACGGTATCGATATCACTCCTGCCATCAACGGAAAGAAACTTAAACGAAACACTCTTTTCTGGCATTATCCGCACTATCACGGCAGCGGGTGGACTCCCGGGGCATCGATCAGAAAAGGTGACTGGAAACTGATAGAGTTTTACGAATATGACGAATCGGAACTTTACAACATTAAAAATGATATTGGTGAGAAAAACGATCTCAGTTCAACAATGCCTGAAAAGACAGACAGTTTAAAAACTTTGTTGAAAAAAATGCAAAAAGAGACAGGAGCAAAACTACCTGTACTGAAAAAAGAACAGACGGTAACCGGAAAAGATTGAATACAAAAAATTTTACATACATCAGAGGAAGAGAGGAAAAACTTTTGAAGGAAGTTGTTTTCAGTACTGCCCGCAGTAGCGGTGCAGGAGGACAAAATGTGAACAAAGTAGAAACAAAAGTTGAACTAAGATTTAATGTCCTGTTATCGAAAAGTCTGAATGAATATGAGAAGCAAACCATTCTGAAAAAATTGAAAAATAACATTAATTCAAACCATGAACTCGTTTTAACATCACAAACGGAGCGTTCACAACTGCTGAACAAACAAAAGGTCATTAAACGATTCTTTACTTTATTGAATGATGCATTAAAACCGGTAAAAAAACGTATAGCTACTTCTCCGACCCGGACTTCGGTAAAACGCCGACTTGAAACAAAACGAAAACATTCGGAAAAGAAAGCTCTCAGAAGAAAGAACTTTTAGTTGATTGCCGAACCATGGGGCTGATCATTGCGTTCAGAAAAATATGGAAGAAGAAGATATAAAATATTTCAATCATCAAAAAGAAAACAGAAATCCTGTTTTTCTGGAACGTTTCCCTGATGTCGATTTCAAAGACAAAACTGTCCTTGACCTTGGATGCGGACACGGGGCACTTAGCATTGATATTGCACAAAAAGGGGTAAAAGAGATTATTGGGATTGATATCAACTGCGAACTGATAACATTTGCAAATGAGTACCTCCAAAAGAATTTCAATGAACTGAAAAACACGGTATCATTTAATTGCACAAGCATAAATGAGCTTCCTGACGACCATTTCGACATCATCATCTCTAAAGCCTCTTTTGAACACTTCATTGATCTCGAACTTTTGATGAAAGATATCAGAAATAAGCTCAGGATAGGCGGTAAGCTGATAACGGGTTTCGGACCTCTTTACAACAGTCCGTGGGGAGACCACAACCGGTTGAAGCACATCTTCCCCTGGTCGCATATCACAAAAGAAAAAAAACTGATCAGGAAACTGAACACTAAACATAACAAAAACGTCAACACAATTCATGACCTCGGACTGAACGGGTACTCTCTGAAAAAGTATATTGAGACATTCAACGATACTGAAGGAATGTCAGTTACAAACTTCCGTACCAATGTCAGCGACAAGTTCTCAATGAAACTATTTAACATTTTCACGTACATTCCTTTTCTGAAAGAATATTTCACTTACAACATTTATTGTATCTTAGAACGAAAATATTAATATCAACATGCAGAAGATCAAATTAGGAACAGGTATCGATGACATAAAATTCGGCATTGGACCTAATGAACTGGTGAAACAATTAGGAGAACCAACGGAAGATGAAATGTCGGAAGATGACGGCCTTGCAATCCTACATTACGACGAAAAAAATCTCTCATTCGGCTTTTCGAAAGAGTATGGTTTCAGACTTCTGTCTGTCACAATTAGCGATGAAGATGCTCAGATAGAAGAAGTATCACTTATCGGAAGTTCATTGCAGGAAGTCCTGGATAAACTTGAGGTCCTTGGTATTTCCGACATCGACATAGAAGATATCTCATCTGACGAATTCCCGAACCAGCAATTGGTTACAGCATTTGAATTCAGCCTGAACCTCTGGTTCGACAACGATGAACTTGCCGAAATACAATGGGGGCCATTCTGGGACAATGAAAAAGATGAACCACTCTGGCCGGAATAAATATAGGTTAGTAGGTTATTGATCCTTATCTTCTTTCCCGAATCCCAGGCGGGCCTGCCATGGCAGGATTTTTATTTCACAATTCCGGAACGAAACAACTTACTAACTTAAACCTTACAAACCATAAACAATGCACAAACCGAATACAAAGTGGCTTCCTCTGTTCTCCACCAACTTTCTTGGTGTATTGAACGATAACTTTCTGAAAAACCTGATCGCTTTCGTTGGTATAATGTGGCTTGCGGATGAAGGCAATAAATCACTCGTGATATCGCTTGCTTCTGCCATGATGGTACTACCATACATTCTTTTCTCCCCCATCGCAGGCCGGTTGTCGAAAAGACATCCCAAAGCATTGATAATAAAAATTACCAAAGTTGCCGAAATCCCCATAATGCTTCTTGCCGCTGTCGGGTTTTATTTTCATAACCTGCCAACTGTAATGACGGCAATGTTCTTCATGGGACTTCAAAGCTGCATGTATTCGCCTGCCAAATACGGCATAATCCGCGATATAGGAGGGAAAGAAGGAATATCATTTGGTACCGGGGCCATGGAGATGCTTACATTCACAGCTGTTCTCATAGGCACATACCTTGCGGGAACAATATCCGACATCATCAATTTTCCCCGTTTTGTCGATCATCAAACGTCAATAATTGCAGGTCTGTTCCTTTTTATTGCCATAACAGGATTATTCAGCAGCATCTTCATCAATCCCAAAGAGAGCGACCCCGAAACAGAGAATGATGCATCACTGAATCCTGTCACTTTTACTCTTGAATCATTCAAATGGTCGAAGAGGATAAAAGGACTGAACTATTCAATTCTGGGTTTGTCAACATTCTGGCTTATCGGTTCTCTAATCCAGATGAACATTATCATCTACGGTCCCGGGATACTGAAACTGTCAAACACTGACACAAGCATTATCATGGCATTGGTTGCCATAGGCATTGGCCTGGGATGCTACCTTGCCGGGGTTATTTCAAACCACAAAGTAAGAACTTCACTCATCCCCGTGGGAGGCATAGGGATGTTCATCAGCGTAATCCTGATCCTGATCCTTGATCCCGGACCCGTATTGTTTTCAATACTTGTCATTGTAACGGCATTCTTCGCAGGATTTTTCAAGATACCGTTGAATGCTTTCATGCAGGATCGCGTTGAAGGACGAATGCTTACACAGATTCTTGCCTACAACAATCTTATGGTCTTTCTCTTCATACTTATCTCTGCGGGCATTTTTGCGCTTGTTGAATCACTGACGGGTCCAAAAGGCGTTTTTGTGGTTACGGCACTTATCATTGCATTTGTTACTGTTCTGATGTATTTTAAGATCCCGGGTGCAGGAAAGAAAAATACAAATCATGATAAATGATAAAATAAATAGTTACTTAATGAAAGAACCGGGTATCATCTGATCAGCAAAAGCAGCAATGAAGCATAACAACCCCATATTGATTTTCATTTCAAGGATTATCTTTTTTCTTGGCAGGGTCTTACTGTCATTACGGTACAGGGTTGACTTAAGAGGTACTGAACTGCTGAAAGACGGCTCTCCTATGCTGTTCCTGCCGAACCATCAGGCAATCGTTGACCCGATGCTTTTCATGAGCCATATTTACAAACACACAACATGTGTCCCTGTCCTCACATCCGGATATTACGACATGCCCGTTATAAAGTATCTTTTTAAAAACTGGGGAGCTATCAGGGTAAGTGACCTTGAAAAGGGAAGCCGTAACATTAAAGTGCTTGACAACATAACATCATCAGTACTTAAAGGGTTTGAACTGAAAAAGAACATAGTCCTCTACCCTTCCGGCCAACTGCCTGCGCAGGGATACGAAAAGATATACAACAAACAGAGCGCAAAAAAAGTAGTTGAAAACCTTCCTGAAGGAGTGCGTGTTATTGGTGTCAGAATAAGCGGATTGTGGGGCAGCATCTGGTCAAAAGCATGGACTGGTGACTCTCCCGACTTTTTTAAAACACTGCTAAAATGCACAGGGTATATCCTGGCCAATCTCATCTTTTTCACACCCAGACGAAAAGTAAAATTTGAGTTTGTTGACATTACGAAAGAGGCATTGAAAGCAGCAAAGGAAGAGAGACAGGTGTTCAACTCTTTCCTTGAGAAATTATACAATGTTCATGGTGAGGAAAAGCCTTTGTTCCTCAAACACATCTTTTATCTCCCTTCTCCTAAAAGGAAATTACCTAAGCACATCAATGGTGCGGAATATGCTTTAAAAGGCAGCAACAACGGAAAGACAAATTCTTTCCCGCAGGATACTATCAGCAAGGTTAAACAGATAGTTGCAAGAATACTTGAAATATCGCCTGATGATGTTGAGCTAAACCGGTCACTTTATCTTGATCTTGGCGCTGACTCCCTTAATCTGGTTGAGATGATCACAGAGATAGAAAATGAGTTTCCGGGATTTACCACACCTGAAATAGACAGTATAAAGACAGTCGCTAACCTATGTAGTATTGCAACGGGCCGGTTCGGCA
>Ga0256913_10000956_pt1 | contig 14980 bp, 10 predicted proteins | sample Axial_MatmetaG_FD_185970 | JGI IMG/M metagenome (GOLD analysis project Ga0256913, IMG submission 185970) | Deep-sea worm associated microbial mat communities from Axial Seamount, Juan de Fuca Ridge, Pacific Ocean - Axial_Mat | ecosystem: Environmental > Aquatic > Marine > Oceanic > Microbial...
CGACTATCAGGTTGTAAGCGTTTACAAAGATAACATGCAAAGCTTATGGGTCGGAACCCGTACAAAAGGTGTAGTTCAAATTGTTCTTGACCAAAAACCTTTCACAAACATCTATCATGTTCCCAACAAGCCTGGCATCCCTGACAACTCAACATTTGCCATAAATGAAGATCCCAAAGGCAATGTATGGATAGGAACTGTGAAAGGACTCACGATTTGGAACAGAAAACAAAATAGCTTTAAGAGAGTCAGCTTAAAGTTATTCGGACAGAAAACCAATGATTTTTCTGCCTGGTCACTATATTTTGATAAAAATGATGTTGTCTGGATCGGAACAAACAAAGGACTGGTTAAATATGACAGAAAAAAAAGAAGGTATTATCATTATTTTCGCAAGTCTCATGATCCTTCAAGCCTGATATACAACGACATTATTGATATTGAAAAAGATAAGAACGGAAATATATGGGTTGCCACACCATATGGAGTAGGACGTCTGAACAGAAAAACAAATAAATTTACTAACTATTACCATGTGGATTCTTTGGAAAATACGATCAGTCACAGCAGGGTATGGAACATACTTTCAGACAGTAAAGGACGTTTATGGTTTTGCTCTGAGAACGGTTTGAATCAATATGATTTTAAATCTCATGATTTTAGGTCTATGAAATTCAGCAATGAACAGTTCAACACCGACAACAACCTGGCAAACAGCCTTATGTCAATAACAGAATCAGAAGACGGAGAACTTTGGATAGCAACTCAAAGCGGCATTTTCATCTACGATCCTGATAAAAATGATATCTTAGGTTATGCCAAGATCTATAACGATTATTCTAAAGAATTGGTTTATAATCTTCTGGAATCAAAGAACACATTCTGGGCTTCAACAAACAGAGGATTAGTAGTTATTGACAAAAAGAATTACAAGATTAAAGAAAGATATTCTTCCGAAGATGGCTTTTACAGTAATGAATTTAATGCCGGAGCTGCTACAAAACTGCATGACGGATTCATGATGTTCGGAGGTATAGCAGGCGTTACAGGTTTTTACCCCGATAAAATACACAAAAGCAGTTTTTGTCCGCCTATTTATCTGACAGGTATCTCATTGTACGGAGAAGACGTAAGTCCTGAAAACCCGAACGTATTTCAACGTGCTTCATTTATCAAAAGTACGATCTCGGCAAGCTCTATCATTCTTACGTATGATGAAAAGATGGTAACACTGAAGTTTTCGGCACTTGATTATACGCATCCTAAAAAACTATTGTATTATTACAGGATACTGCCCGTTTCAGACAAATGGATATCATTAGGAAACAGGAATTTCGTTTCATTCATTAATCTTAATTCCGGAGATTATACCCTTGAAGTAAAGTCTACAAATGGCGACGGAGTAATGTGTAACAATATCAGAAAGTTAAACCTTGAAGTTTCGCCCCCACCCTGGATGAACTGGTGGGTAATAACCCTGGGGATTTTAATAATTGCACTCATTCTGTTTTTAGTGATCCGCTACAGAGTTTTGCATCTGAGAAGAGAAAAAAAGAAGCTCGAAGAGATCGTTCTTTTAAGAACAAAAGAGATACAGGAACAAAGGAACATTGCCAACAAACAAAGGGATGAAATAGCAAGGCAGAAGGAAAAACTTCAGGACTTTGCTGCTGAACTTGAAGATAAAGTGAGAAAAAGAACACGTGAACTCGAAGAAGCTAAACTGAAGGCAGAGGAATCCGACAGGTTAAAATCGGCATTCCTTTCAAACATGTCGCATGAGATCAGAACTCCGATGAACGCTATTATGGGATTTTCGGAACTACTGCTTACGTCAGAATTTGATAACGACGAACGAGAAACCTTTGCCCGGATGGTAAAATCGAACGGAGATGCACTTTTAAAATTACTGAATGACATCATTGACATATCAATGATAGAGTCCGGTCAGCTCAAGTTCCACTTCTCGGAAGTCGAAATTTGCTCAATGGTCAATGACATCTTTTTCACTTTCAACAATTCACGTTTGTATAAAGATAAAAAAGAAAGTGTAAAACTGGAGATCGTTTCAAAGATGAAAGGTTCAGTAATCGTCAACACTGACAAAGACAGGTTGAGGCAGGTAATAACAAATCTACTTAACAATGCATTAAAATTCACACATGAGGGAATAATACAATTGGGATGCGAGGAAGAAGGGAAATACATAAAATTCTATATTAAAGACACAGGAATTGGAATAGCAGATGAAATGCTAACCAAAATATTTGACCGGTTTTATAAGATCGACAAGACCAAAAATATCATATACGGCGGGAACGGTTTGGGCCTCACTATCGTCAGAAATATTTTAGAGGCACTTGACGGTGAAATCTGGGTAGAATCTGAAGTTGGAAAAGGAACAACTTTTTGGTTTACCATTCCTAAATAGTTACTGTTAAAGTAACACCTGTACCCGTTAACAAAAAAGAAACTTCTGCTAATATTAAGCAGCAAAATATTTCAATAAAAACATTTATGTTTTTATAACATAATGCATTGTTACGCGTATAATCATTTTCCATGTCAGGGAATTGTTCTATGAGTTTAAAAAATAATATCAGAAAAATATTACTGATCTGTTTAATTTTATATGCAGACTTATCTGTTATTGCCCAGATTTCGGATGTCAGTTTCAGACAAATCACTTTAAAAGACGGATTATCACAAACATCAGTATTTTCTATTTATCAGGATTACCGGGGATTTATGTGGTTTGGCACATTTGACGGGCTCAACAGATACGACGGTGTAACTATAAAGAAGTTCCTGACATATGGCAGCACCGACAGTACTCAGATTTTATCCAACGGCAATATCTGGGGGATGGACGGAGATAAAAAGAGTAAGCTTTTTATTGCAACATTCGGGGGTGGTTTAAATGTACTTAACTACGATAACTGCAAAATAACACATTACAAAAAAGGTGATTCTGCTTCAATACTTGATAATAACCTGCTCGATGTTTTATATGTAAATGATACTACGGTATGGGTAGTTACCGAAAAAGGAATTTCCAGGTTCAATCCTAAAGACAAAACATTCCATAACTACCCTTTCATTATTGATAATTTTTTGCAACCTGCCGATGTCAGAGGACATTCTATTTTTATTGACAAAAAGAATAACATCTGGATTGGAACATATGGTGCTGGCATATTAAAGTTCAATGAAAAAGAAAGTGATTTTGAAGTTTTTCATAACACTGCCTGTAATTATATCGACGGAGATTATGTAAGAAATATTAAGAGTTATCAGGACAGTTTAATGCTCGTGGCCACAAAACACAGCCTCTATGTTTTTAGTCCTTCAACCCACCTTTTCACAAAGCATAAACTGAATGCAAGCAATATATTTAAGATAATAAAAGACAATGATGAGAATTACTGGGTGACAACGTTAACGAAGGGAGTATTCCGCATCGACAAAAACGGAAAACTATATCAGTATTCGAATAAATATTATGATCCCCATTCTTTCCCCGATAACATGACAATCAGTGCATATTACGATAAATCGGGGAATATATGGATAGGAACTTACAATGAAGGGGCTGTTATGATCAATTTAAACAGAAAACCTTTTTTGAATATCTATCATGTACCCGGAGAAGAAAGCATTGCAGGAAACTCAGTCTTTTCATTTGTTGAGGATGATAAAAAGAATGTTTGGATAGGAACTGAAAAGGGATTATCGGTTTGGAACAGAAAAGACAATTCATTCAACACCATCAAGCTGAAAATATATGGAGAAGAAACCACAGAAGTAAGTATCTGGAACTTATTTCTGGACAAAAACATGGATCTTTGGATAGCCACAAACAAAGGAGTCATACGATATAACATTAAAACAAGGTCACAACATCATTATTTCAAAAAAGATAATAACCCTGCAAGTCTGGTAAGTAATTACATTGAAAACATTATTAAAGACAACCGGAATAATATATGGATAGCGACAAGGAACGGGTTAAGCAGATTTGATAAAAAAACTGACTCATTTTATAATTACCATGCAGGAAACAAGCCAAACAGTATCAGCAATTCCCTTATCTGGAGCGGATTTATCGACAGCAATAACAGGGTCTGGTTTTGTACAAGAGACGGACTAAGCCTGTATGACCATGAAAACGACAACTTCAAAATATACAGATTTAAAGAAGGTAAAGAGGGGGTATTATCAAATGATATTTCTTCGATGTTTGAAGTATCGAAAGATATTTTCTGGCTGGCAACAAGCAAAGTAATATCAGTTTTTGACTTTAACAAAGGAAAAATAATCAGGAATATTACCGTGAAGGATGGACTGGCAAACGGATTTATTTACAGATTTCTTCGTTCCGGGAACGATATATGGGTTTCGACTAATAAGGGTCTTGCCGTCATAGATGCTGACTCATACAAGGTAAAAGCCGTATATTATGACAACGATGGTATTTCAAGCAATGAATTTAATCCGGGAGCAATAAAGTTAAGTGACGGGTATTTTTTGTTTGGCGGAGTGAAAGGTATTACAGGATTCTACCCCGATAAAATTAAAAACTCTGAATATTCCCCACCCATCTATTTTACCGAATTGGCAATTAACAGTAAAGAAGAATACAGTAAAAATGATTCTTCTGCTAAAACGGACGGCATAGTCTACATTAAAGATATTATTGAGGCCTCACGTGCTACTTTCTCACCTGATGAAAAGATGTTTTCTTTCAGATTTGCCGCATTGGACTATTCTAACCCTGAAGATATAATTTATTCATACCGGTTATTGCCCGAATCAAAAGAATGGATATCTTTAGGGAAACGCAACTTTGTCACGTTCGTGAACCTTAATCCCGGTCATTATACTTTACAGGTAAGCTCGACAAATTCTGACGGAGTACTTTGTAACAATAAAAGATCGATAGAGATAGTTGTTCTTCCGCCATTTTGGAAGCAAAAATGGGTTATTGGAATTGAAATATTACTGGCATTATTAATTATTTTTTTATTATATAAATATCGTACCTTTAAATTAAACAGAGATAAAAAGAAGTTAGAGCGTATAGTGAATGAAAGGACACAGGAAATTGAAATCCAGAAAGACCGTCTGGAAAAACTAACTGCCAGTCTTGAGCAAAAAGTAAAAGAACGCACATCAGAGCTTGAAGCCGCAAAACAAAAAGCAGAAGAGTCTGACATGCTGAAATCAGCATTTTTATCCAACATGTCGCATGAGATACGTACTCCGATGAATGCAATCATGGGCTTTTCAGAACTACTGGTCACACCCGGATTCAGTGAAGAAGAAAGAAAATCGTTTGCCAACATGGTAAAATCGAATGGCGAATCATTGCTAACCCTTCTTAACGACATCATAGACATTTCAATGATCGAATCGGGACAATTGAAACTTAATTTCATGGATGTTAAGCTGTACAATTTATTAACGAGCGTGTACAACACTTTTGACAGCTCCTTGTTATTGACTGAGAAAAAGAGTTCCGTAAAACTTATCCTGAACGTTAATGATGCAGACAAAAAGATTGTTGTACACACCGACTATCACCGTCTCTTACAAATAATGAACAACCTTGTGGGTAATGCAATTAAATTTACGAACAACGGCTCTGTTGAGTTCGGTTACATTGTAAAGAATAATATTATTGAGTTCTTCATTAAAGATACAGGTATAGGTATCGACGGACCGGGATTAAAGAATATATTCAAACGCTTTTATAAAATGCAGAACGGACAGACCAATTTTTATCCCGGCAACGGTCTCGGACTGACCATTACTAAGAATCTTGTTGAAGCGCTTAACGGCAGTATCAGGGTAGAATCAGAGGCAGGAAAAGGAACAACATTCCGGTTTACGATACCTGCCTGATATTAGGCTCAGAATATGCAACCCATACATTCAAAAAAAAACATATATTTTGTAAAACGGATAATTCAGATTGGTAAATCACAAATCCAGCATTCTGTCCAGGATCCTATCAAGCCTTTCGTTATTTTCGGGAATATACCTTTTCATCAATTCAAGCATCTTATTCTCCGGTTGAATAAAAGGAGCATTAACAAGCTCATGCCTGCTGTTCCTGATGATATCGGAAACAGACTGCTCTGTTGTCTCAAAATGAAACTGTAAAGCAAGAACTTGCTCCTTATAAACAAAAGCCTGATTTTCGCACACGTCCGATGAAATTAAACGAACTGCACCTTCGGGAATATCGAACATATCGCCATGCCAGTGAAAAGTAATGAACTCTGAAAGAAGGTCTCTAAGCAGTGGATGTCTTTCTCCTTCTTCAGTCAATCTCACAGGCCACCACCCTATCTCCTTCTGCCGGTTAGGATAGACCTTTGCTCCAAGCACATCAGCAATAAGTTGTGCACCAAGGCAGATCCCGATAACTTTTTTACCTGACTTAATAGCTTTTAAAATGAATTGCTTCTCCTCCGAAAGCCAGGGTATTGCCTCATCGTAAATGCTCATACTGCCTCCCATTATCACAAGCCAGTCAAAATCCTCAATTGAAGGCAATTTATGTTCATCCTCATAAAATTCAGTACACGAAAGTTCATGACTATGTTTATGTGCCCACTCCTCAATAAATCCCAAACCCTCATAAGGCACATGCATAAAATAATGTATTCTTAAACTCATTCTGTTATTCACTTACAAGTATTCACATAAAAATAAAATCCCGGGATATCTTTGTCATTTTTCACAATCGTGAGATAATCATATTTCCCGTTAACTTTTTTGTGTTCACCTCCGAAAAGAAATCCCAAAGCATCGATCACTGCATACTCATCCGATTCGCGTATCACAAAGAAAGGAGAATCAGTGGAAAGTCCGTGTCCTGAACTTAATATTGCCTCAAGAACTGAATTTATCCTGAAAATGACACCCTGCATCCTTTCTTTTTCCCTGGTATGTTCAAAAGCATACTCTCTGTAATTCAATGCCCTGAGGTTAAAAGGATTTACTGCAAGAATAGAATCAGAATAAGTAATTATTTTCTGAGCATCGATATCCGTAAGTGTCTTCATGCTGAAAAAGATCCTCAGACTGTCTTTGTATGCTTTATTCCTGTCCCTTTTAAATTCTTCCCTGAATACGAACCCGTAATAGAGCAACCGCTTCTCGTTCAGATTCAATGTTATATCCGACCTTAAAAAACGATCAAGTAATTTCGGATAATAATTGGAAGAGGACTTCGCTGTGACTGCTCTTTTAACGGCTTTACATTTCGGAGCTTTTGGCTTTCTGTTTTGGCCACAGACATTTACAGACAGAAAAAACAGGATCAATAAACTTAATCTAAACATAAGGCAAAATTTACAAGACTAAAAATAGTGAAATTGTTTCTAAAAAAAATACCGCCTGAAAAATTCAGGCGGTATTTTTTATTATTCTATCTCAACCATTAGAAAATCCTTAGGTATCATTTCTCCTGCTTTGACATGTACAACTTTTATCTTACCGTCAAAAGGCATAATGATCTTATTCCTCATTTTCATTGCCTCGAGGATAAGCATCGTATCTCCTTTTTTCAGCTTTTTCCCACGCTTTGCCATTACCTTAATGACCGTACCCGGAATATATGATTTAACATGCTTCATATTAGGGACTTCATACTTTTTCCTGTTCAGGAACTTTTTAGTCACCAAAGTCCTGTACTTCATACTGAGTATAGGAAAATCAATCAGTCCGTCAAATTTCTTTGCCATAACATTAAACATTAAAATGGTGGAATACCATGTTTCTTATCAGGTCTTGTCACTCCCTTGTTTGCAGATACCTCAATGGCATGCAGCAGAAGCTTCCTTGTTTCTGAAGGCTCAATCACTGCATCAATGTAACCTTTAGCTGCTGCAACATAAGGATTGGCAAACTTCTTCTTGTATTCTTCTACCTTCTTCTTGCGCATTTCATCAGGATTCTCAGCTAACTCTATCTCTTTCTTAAAGATGATATTTGCAGCACCCTCCGGCCCCATAACCGCGATCTCGGCAGTAGGCCATGCCATCATAAAGTCAGCTCCCAGATGCCTTGAATTCATGGCAATGTAGCCTCCTCCGTATGCTTTACGAAGAATAACAGTGATCTTTGGTACTGTTGCTTCAGAGTATGCATAAAGAATCTTTGCTCCGTGACGTATAACACCAGCATGTTCCTGATCAACACCCGGCAAATAACCCGGCATATCTTCTAAGGTAACGATCGGCACATTAAATGCATCACAGAAACGTATAAAGCGGGCTGCCTTGTCTGATGAATCAACATCAAGCACTCCGGCAAGCACAAGTGGCTGATTTGCTACAAATCCAACAGTCTCACCATTCAACCTGCCGAATCCGATAACAATGTTCGGAGCCCACAATTCCTGTATCTCAAAGAAATCGGAATCATCCACAACGGCCTTTATCACATCACGAATATCGTATGGCTGACGAGGATCAGAAGGAATAAGGTCTTCGATCTTACCTTTGAACTTTGGAGGTTTAGGCGGGAATGAACGGGCTTTTTGTCTGTTATTCCATGGGATGTAAGTTATCAGTTTCTTAATCTGATCAAAACACTCCTGCTCACTTTTTGCAAAGAAATGTGCATTACCAGTTGTTTCGGCATGGACACGGGCACCGCCCAGATCTTCCATAGAGATATCTTCACCAAGAACGGTCTTTATCACACTTGGGCCGGTAATGAACATCTTTGAAATATTATCGACCACAAATACGAAATCGGTAAGGGCAGGGGAATAAACCGCACCACCGGCACACGGGCCAAGTATTACGGATATCTGGGGTATTACTCCTGATGCAAGGGTATTCCGGTAAAAAATCTCGCCGTAACCTGCCAGGGAGTTAACACCTTCCTGAATACGCGCACCTCCCGAATCGTTAATTCCTATCAACGGAACACGCATCTTAAGAGCATGGTCCATTATCTTAGTGATCTTACGGGCATGCATTAGCCCAAGCGAACCTCCTGCTACGGTAAAGTCCTGTGCGAACAAACAAACAGGTGAGCCGTAAATTGTTCCTGTTCCAATGATAACACCATCTCCGTGGAGCTCTTTTTTGTCCATCCCGAAATCACGTGCTTCATGCTCTACGAACAGGTCATATTCAGTAAAAGAATCTTTATCGCAAAGAGCCTGAATTCGCTCACGGGCAGTAAGTTTTCCCATTGCTACCTGCTTTTCGATAGCTTTATCACCACCGCCTTTTTGCACTCTCTCCTTTCTTTTACGAAGATCAAGGATACTTTTTTTCAATGACATAATTTAATAATTTGGTTTAACCATTTGCTACTGAGGAACTAATCTCTCATTCCCCGCAACATATCCGATACATAGTTACTAAATTTTATTTTTATAACAATAATCAATAATGAATATATTCTTCTTTGAAAGTTACACAAATTATATCGAAAAGTAAAATTTTCACTTGGGGGCTTTCACATACAGATAGATACCGATAATTGAAAAAATTATATTCGGAAGCCACACTGCCAATAGCGGGCTCATATCCCCGCTTACGGCAAAAGTAGTAGACAACGTCATAAACATGATGTAAGCAAAACTAAGTGTAATACCTATACCGATATGCAATCCCATTCCTCCACGCACCTTTCGTGATGCAAGCGAAACACCAATAAGTGTCAGGATGAAAACCACAAACGGACTAGCCAGCCTTTTATATTTCTCAATCAGGAATTCCTCAATATTCCCTACTCCTCTCCTTCTCTGTTCAGCTATGTAATCATTCAGCTGAGCATTTGTCATCATTTCGTAATAGTTTCGTTCTTCCTTAAAATCGGAAGGTTTTATGTCAAGTACGGTATCCATCTTCAATCCTACAGTGGTAATCTCATGTTCATCATCCAGAAGTTCACGCTTTGTATAATTTCTAAGTATCCATTTACCGTCCAAAGTATCATACTTTATCGATCTTGCAGAAAGTTTCAGTTTAAGTTTCTTCCCGTCAAACCTCTCAAGATCGAAATATTCCCCGCGGTCATTGTATGAATAGTAATTGCCCATGTACACAAAAACACCGGGTTCTATCTCCATGTGCATATTTTTTGCTCCCGTCTCTCTTCTGTTCTTCACATATTTATTCTCGAAATGCAGCCGCACCCTGTTTGCCGGAGGTATTACATACCCACTCAGATAAAATGAGAACATTGAAATGATCAATGCTCCAAGAAAATACGGGAACATCATCCTTCTGAAACTTACTCCGCTCGATAATATGGCAATTATTTCAGTGTTGTATGCCATCTTCGATGTAAAAAAGATAACAGAGATAAACACGAAAAGAGGGGTGAAAAGATTGACGAAATATGGAATGAAATTCTTGTAATAATCAAAAACAATAGCTTCAAGCGGTGCTCCCTTTTCAATGAAATCATCGATCTTCTCCGAAAGATCAAAGACCACGGAGATACTGATAATTAAGACTATTGAAAAGAAAAACGTTCCAAGAAATTTTTTGAGAATATATAGATCGAGTTTTTTCAAAATCCGTTGTTTATAAATCTTTCGCCAAGAAAGGAAGTTGAGCACAAAAGAACAAAAAAAAATTGTTATTAATTGTTAAACCCGATTCCTACAAACGCCTTGAAACCTGTTTTACCATCGAATTCTTCCACGAAAGGAAATCACCTTCGATGATATGTTTGCGTGCCTCATCAGTGAGCCAGAGATAAAAACTCAAATTGTGTATTGATGCAATCTGAGCTGCCAGCAACTCCTTCGACACAAACAAATGGCGCAAATAGGCCTTTGTATAATGCGTATCAACAAATGACACCCCGTCAGCATCAACAGGAGAAAAATCATCTTTCCATTTATTGTTCTTCATATTCAGAATACCCTTGCTTGTAAAAAGCATTCCGTTACGCCCGTTACGTGTAGGCATAACACAATCGAACATATCCACCCCCAGAGCAATAGCCTCAAGAATATTTTCCGGAGTACCTACACCCATAAGATACCTCGGTTTTTCTTTCGGGAGGATACCATTCACCAGTTCAATCATTTCATACATCACTTCGGCCGGCTCACCAACCGCCAGACCGCCTATGGCATTTCCATCACAATCCTGTTCCGAAATGAATTCTGCCGATTTTGTGCGCAGGTCTTTGAAAACACTTCCCTGAACAATAGGAAAATATGCCTGCGAATGATTGTAAAGAGGCTCTGTCTCTCTGAAGTGTTTAACTCCTCTCACCAACCAGTTATGGGTTAACTCCATCGAATTTTTAGCATACTTATAGTCTGCCGTTGAAGGCGGACATTCATCGAAAGCCATCATGATATCGGCTCCTATGATACGCTGAATATCCACCACATTTTCAGCAGTAAAAAAATGTTTCGACCCGTCGATATGAGAGCGGAACTCAGCACCCTTTTCATTAAGTTTTCGAATCTTACTCAAAGAAAACACCTGAAACCCGCCACTATCGGTAAGCATCGGTCTGTCCCAGCCGTTAAATTTATGCAATCCTCCTGCAGCCCTGATGATATCCATTCCGGGACGCAGGTACAAATGATAAGTATTCCCTAAAATTATCTGTGCATTAATATCGTCTCTCAGGTCCCTGAAGTGAACACCTTTTACGGAACCAACAGTTCCTACAGGCATAAATATAGGTGTCCGGATAACCCCATGATCTGTTGTGATCATTCCTGCTCTTGCAGAGCTGATATTATCAGTATATTGTAATTTAAATTCCATCCGGGCTTTTTGAGTGTTTCAGGTCTGCAAAGATACAAAAGCTATCCGGATAAATACGACACAAAAAATTAAGATCTTTATGTAACAACCACTAGAACTCCTACGTAAAAGATTACAGAAACATTTTCACCGAAAAGTTTTTTACACATTAAAATTATCTGATATTTGCATCAGGAATAAATCTTTCACAATTGAACCAGGAAATCATATATATTATTTCAGCGATCTTTGTAGTTTCATGGATATTTCAGGCTGTTCACTACCTGTATGTCCTGGGAGCTTTCAATCGTTATAAAAACGCAGAAGTTTCAGGTAAACTGCCTCCTTTATCGGTTGTGATATGTGCCAAGAACGAAGCGGCAAATCTTAAAAAGTTCCTGCCCGGCATCCTCGAACAGGATTATCCCGAATTTCAGGTTGTAGTAGTCAATGACACATCAACCGATGAAACAGAACTGGTGCTGGCTGAAATGAAGAACAATTACAATAATCTTTACTACACCTTTATACCTGTTGACAAAAAATTCTTTCACGGAAAAAAACTTGCCCTTACATTAGGCATCAAAGCTGCTAAATACGATCATCTGGTACTTACCGATGCTGACTGCTATCCTGCCTCCAAAGAATGGCTCCGACACATGGCAGGCACATTCACCGATACAAAAAAAATAGTTCTGGGATACGGAGGGTATGAAAAACACAAAGGACTGCTTAACCTGATGGTACGTTTCGAGACTTTCTGGAATGCGGTACAGTATTTCGGCTTTGCTCTTACAGTAAGACCGTTCATGGGTGTTGGCCGCAACATTGCTTACGAGAAACAGCTCTTCACCGACAGTTCACAGTTCAGAAATAATCTTTCGGTTGCTTCCGGCGACGATGACCTTTTCATAATTGAAGCAGGAACAAAACAAAACACGACAATTTGTTCAATACCCGAAAGCCATACATTATCAATACCTCCAAAAACATTGCAGGAGTTGAGAATACAAAAGTCCAGACATCTCACCTCATCTGTGCATTACCCGTTTTCCATAAAGCTCTGGTTATTTTTTGAATTTTTAACAAGGCAATTATTTTGGCTGTTAACAGTTTGTTCAATTATTTTTTCTATTTTTGCCCCTATTGCAGGAGTGTTATTTGCTGTATTGATTATCATCAAATTAACAGTTCTGAGCAAAGCAGGGAACAAACTGCGGCAGGGAAAGTTGTTTTGGGCATTATTGCTGTTCGATTGGTTAATACCAATCTGGATAGGAATTTTGTGGATTAGTAATTTATTGAGACCAAAGAGAATTAAATGGAAGTAAATCCTAATCTTTCGGATAAGGCCAGGTATGATTATGATTTGGTTCAGCGTGCTGTTAAAGGAGATCAGAAATCCTATGCTGAACTGATGGGAAGATACAGAGATGCAATTTATTTCATGTTATTAAAGATGGTTAATAACAAAAGTGATGCAGAGGACCTGACAATAGAGGCTTTCGGCAAAGCTTTCAAAAACCTAACACAGTATTCTCCAAACTACGCTTTCAGTACATGGTTATTCAAAATAGCTTCGAACAACTGTATCGATTTCCTGAGAAAAAAACGCACCAATCTTGTTTCTATCGACAGTGCCAATGACGAAGACAACGAGCATGAAACACCTATTCATCTGAAAGATGAACTGCCCGATCCGGAAGAGGGGCTGATAAAACAGCAAAAAGCTGTTTTAATGAGAACAGTAGTTAAAAAACTAAAACCACGGTACCGTACCCTCATCGAACTCAGATATTTCAAAGAGTTCTCATACGAGGAGATAGCAGTTGAACTGGATCTGCCTTTAGGGACCGTTAAAGCTCAGTTATTCCGTGCCAGGGAGCTGCTTTTCAATACCCTTAAAAGCACTGATGTTAAGCTTGATTAAGTCTTATCACGCACAAATTCTCTTTGATGGATATCATTTTAAAATATTTCCCTGAACTTTCTCAGGTTCAGAAAGAGCAGTTGGCATATCTCGGCGAATTGTACGAAGAATGGAACAGTAAGATCAATGTGATATCGCGAAAAGACATTTCAGGGCTTTACACAAACCATGTGTTACATTCACTTGCAATCGCAAAATTTATTGATTTCACCAAAGGGACTAAAATACTGGACGTAGGCACCGGAGGAGGTTTTCCCGGGATACCACTTGCCATTATGTTCCCTGATGTTTCATTTCACCTGATAGATTCAATCGGGAAAAAGATAAAAGTGGTTGAAGCTGTCTCATCGTCCATAGGACTTAAGAATGTAAAACAAAAACAAATAAGAGCAGAAGACCTGAAAGACCGTTACGACTTTATCGTAAGCAGGGCCGTCACTGCATTTCCTGAATTTGTAAAAATATGCAGGAACAAGATCAGAAAAGAACAGAGAAATGCCATTACAAACGGCATACTTTACTTGAAAGGCGGTGACTTCAGTGAAGAAATCAAACCTTTCAGAAACAGGATAAGCATCATTTCGTTAAGCGATTATTTTGAAGAACCATTCTTCGAAACCAAGAAACTGATACATCTTTCGATGTAAATTTTGGGCTTTTTTGAAAAAAAAGAAGTCATACTTTTTGGAAGAAGAAAAAAACATGTATTTTTGCACTCCGTTTCGGGAGAATTAAGAATAAGTCGAAAGATAAAAATATAATACAATGAAAAGGACATTTCAACCATCAAACAGAAAGAGAAAGAACAAGCACGGTTTCAGGTCAAGAATGGAATCTCATAATGGTCGTAGAGTTATTTCTGCACGCAGGGCTAAAGGAAGAAAAAAACTTAGTGTCTCTGACGAAAAAAAGCATAAAGCATAATATACTCTTTTAAAGTATTAAGAACAAAGGGCTCCGCAAGAGCCCTTTTTCTTTTTTACATCGGTCTCACTTTCGTAGATTGCGTATTTTATATTATTTTTGACTCAAACAGAAATTCCGGATATGTCGATAGTTAAATTTCTTCTCAGTAAAATCTTTTTAAAGAACCTTGGGCTGATCCTTGCCACTTTGGCATTGATACTTATCGTTGTGTTCCTGAGCTTTAATATTTACACGCATCACGGTGAAGCAAAATCCTTGCCTGATTTCAAGGGACTTACCGAGAGTCAGTTTGAAAAGATCATTGAGGATAACGATCTGAGATTTAAGATCATTGATTCCGTACATATTTCTGACAAGCTGCCCGGTGTTGTGG
>Ga0256913_10000957_pt1 | contig 14976 bp, 13 predicted proteins | sample Axial_MatmetaG_FD_185970 | JGI IMG/M metagenome (GOLD analysis project Ga0256913, IMG submission 185970) | Deep-sea worm associated microbial mat communities from Axial Seamount, Juan de Fuca Ridge, Pacific Ocean - Axial_Mat | ecosystem: Environmental > Aquatic > Marine > Oceanic > Microbial...
AGTGTTACAGCCCCAAAAAGCATCCTCGAAATATTTCAATATGTCTGCGGGCTTTTTGGCGCTGTAACCCCACATTCCCGGCACTTTCCGGCCTTTCGCAACGATCTTTGTGAGAAATGCGGGTTAACAGCCGTCATCCAGCTCAACTTGTTTTCTGAGGATTGGTGGTAATCACATTTTGTTATGTGATTACCACCACAACTCAGCAATCGCCATCTATCCTCGAAAGCTGACATGGAGTTGACGAAGCGAGCCATTCCCGAGCAAGCCCGAATTTGGGCAACGCCATCTCCCGCCGGCCTGGATTTCTTCCTTCGCAGAAATGACGGGGAGCATCTTTCCTCGTTACACCGCTCCGCGGTGTAACGGTACGACAGGCGCTCTGCGCCATATCCAGCATGACCGATCACAATGTCCCGCGTTGTACCTGTCCGTGGGGCAAGCGCTTCCCCCTTCCTGTTTTCTGAGGATCGGTGGTAATCACGTAAAATAAAGGACCTGTTCACTTATACCAGCGGTCTCCGGTCCGCATCATCATGTACATAGGCGATCAGACTATCTGGGAGCAATATTTTTTGGTGGAAAATCCTCGAGAAATTCCTCAGCCACGGAAACCGGATCCTGGGTGGCGTAGAGTATCATGGTCTGCAGAAACATATAGGCATCCTGCTTCATATTCACAAATTTCAGCCCTATGCCGCCAGACTCAATCCGGACAACAGTGGCGGAAATAATCAGGACTAGAGAAGTGGTTGGTCCGGTTTCCTTGATTTCTACGCTGCAGGTATCTCCTGGTTTGACCTCGAATGTTCCCTCCAGGAATAATCCGATCAAGCTCAGATCACGGATCTTTACACCCTCAAATACCTTGTCATCCAATATGAGTCGGGCAGTTCTGTTAAAAATCACCCGGGCATATGTTCTTTTATCTAGACCCTTGTTCTTCACTGTGCAGCCATCACGCTATTGTACACGGTGTTAAGGCAACACCCTCAAACCCCGCAAAACATTATCATTATCAACATAAACACAATATGACAAATAGACAAGCTCTGCAGGATTAAAAGGTATGGAGATCAGTTCTTTTTTCTTTTTTTCTTCAGAAAAAAGCCCGTAATCAGTCCGACAAGATAGGTCAGCAGAAAAATTGCTGTTACCGAAAGGCCCTGTACTCCGAATCGATTTTCAGGCACGGAAACAACATAGGGCACCCCGTATCTGGCAACAAGGACCGACGAAGAAAAAACCATGTTCAGCCAGGCCAGGATCAGAAAAATAGGCAGCATATAAACGGTTACATATCTTGCATAATGATGAGCCAGATAGGAATTAAAATCACTGTTTAGTTCATCATCGGTTACCCTGTAAAGTGCCTCGCGACTGTACTTGTCGGGAATCATCTGCAGATCCATCTGCCGACGCCGTTTTTCGGCAAACAGCTCATTGAACCGGGCTACTTTTTCATCAACTCTCAGCAGGTGACGAACGTAATGGGAAAAGGCAGCCGTCAGGAGGCCAAGAATCGCCACATGCAGCCAGATCGGCGTATGCAGGGCAGCAAGAGGCTTGATGAAAACCAGGCTCATCAACCAGCCAATCACCCGAAAGACCGGTGTAATAATGCCAAAATAGATCCAGTCAAGAATTTGATTCAAAGTATTCATAAAACAAAAAAGCTCAAGGCAAAAAAATGGGGAAAGCAAAGCTCCCCCCAGTGTACTCTGTTTCTATTGCTTCTCGCAAGGAAAGAGAATGGCTACAAACTCGTCAGGGTGACAAAACGCAGGGCATGGGTGGTACATTTGGTCACACAGGCCGGTTTCAGGCCGGCATCAACCCGGTCAACACAAAAGTCGCACTTGACCATCTTGTTTTTCTCTGGGTTGAGCTGTGGAATGCCCCAGGGACACGCGCCTGCACAGGCCATGCAGCCAATGCATTTTTCCTCATCCAGCATAACAATGCCGTCTTCCCTTTTAGACAGAGCTCCGGTGGGACAGATGCTTGCGCAGTACGGTTCATCACACTGATAGCAGCTTCGGAAAGAAAATTCTGTTTTCGGCACACCCTTAATGGATTGCAACGGCTCATGGTCAATCTCGCAGAGGATAGGGCCAAAGGGCAATTGTTTATTTGCCTTGCAGTGAATCTCGCAGGCGTGACAGCCAATACACCGCTTGGTATTGAGATAGATCATATATTTGTTCATAATTCAACCCTCCTCTTCGGATTTCTGGCACTCCGGCGTACAGTGACAAAACATTCGCAAAGATTTATGCCGCCACCGGCCTGATCCCAGTTATCAAGCATGCCAACCATCAACTTCTGATCACTCATACCGGCATGATACGCCCTGCTCTGCGGGGGAACCTGGCGACCGAAACCATGCACGGTATATACGCATTCCGGATGAATAAAATCGGTCACATGGGCGCTGATTCGCTGTTTGAATCCATTGGGAGCAATCACATCAACGATATCACCCTCGCTGACATTCAGTTTTGCCGCCACCCTGGTGTTGATCCAGAGAGAATTCTTGGGCATCAGCTCATAGAGCAGAATATTATTGATGGTATGGCCGTGGGTATGAATTGCTGAACGACCAAAAACAAGGCGAAACTGCCCCTTGGGTGGTTTATAGGGGCTTTCATAGGGCTTTAATGATTCCAGGCCGGCATCGGTGAGTTTTTGGCTGATTATCTCGATTTTTCCTGACGGGGTCTTGAACTGTCCCTCAAGATTATCACGATCATACATGACAACCTCATCGGTCAGGGACACAAAACCCTTTTCATCAAAATCTTCGATACTCAGACCGGTCGGCTCAAGCTGCCAGGCCCAGAGGTCTTCAATGGTTTCATAGGGAAAGTGCTCATTTAAGCCAAGACGATCGGCAAGCAGTTTAAAGATTTCCCAGGCCGGCTTGGTGTCATAGTCCGGTTCTACAGCTTTTCTCCGTACTGCCAGTCGAGGCTTGGGCCCCTTCTGGAGACAGATGGCATTGTCACGCTCGAGATAGGTTGATTCGGGCAGGATGACGTCTGCGTACCATCCGAATTCACTGTAATGGGCATCTATGGAAACCAGCAGGTCACATTTGTCAAAGGCCAGTTTCTGGGCCTGCGGATCCGGCATGCAGGTTAATGGATCGTGACGCATGGCAATCCAGGCCTTAATGGGATAGGGATCCTCAGTCAGCATGGCCGGGAAAAAGAGATGCTGCAGGCCGGGCCCCTTGTCAAAATGTTTGTATTTCCAGCCAATCCCGTCCGCACGCTTGATATCGGGCTTGGGACAGTCAAGATTCCGGATGCCGGGCTTGCCGCAGTCGCCTGGTCCCTTGGGAATAATAAGGCCGCCCTTGATTTCAATATTTCCCATCAGGACATTGAGTATATGCAGGGCTCGGCTCGCATAAAAGGAATCCTTGTATCGGGTCAGCATCCAGCCGGGATGAAAGATCACCCGGGGCATGTCTTCGGCCAGTTCATCAACAAACTGTTTAATTGCCTTTTCCTTGACCCCGCATTCCTTGGCAGCCCATGCAGGCGTATATTCTTCGACAAAACTGACAAGTTTGTCAAAGTCGGAAACATATTTTTCTATAAATTTTTTGTCATAGAGTTCCCGCTTGATAATCTCGTGAATAAAACCAAGGGCAAGGGCATAATCAGTTCCAGGCCGTACCTGAAAAAAACGTGTTGCCTTGACCCCTGTCATGGTCTGCCTGACATCGACATAGGTCAGCCTGCCACCCTTTTCAAACATGTCCATGGTCTGCAGATTCTCGGCTATCCGCAGGGAGGCGAACATATTGCGACCAAACAGAACCAGATGTTTCGCATTCTTTATGTCGTAAACGAATCCTTTCCGTCCGACTCCATTTATGGAAAGGCTGGCATGGTGGGTATTGCGACCGCAGGTGGAGTCGTGGTTTGTGTAATTTGGTGAACCGAAGGCGTGGCAGAACGTCTTGTACATTGACTGCCATGGGCCGCCTCTTGAGGAAACGACGAGGGATTCCGGTCCATATTCATTTTTGATTTTTGTTAATTTCTCGGCGATATAATCAAGGGCTTCTTCCCAGCTGGCCTCCCGCCAGCGTCCAGCGCCACGGCCGCCGACTCTGATCAGTGGCTGCTGGGGACGTTCATCATCCTTAACCAGCGCGGTTCCGGCTGATCCCTTGGCACACAGCGCGCCGCCAAGCAGATGCTGGTTGCCCTCTATCCATGTTACCTCATTATCTTCAACATCTACACGTATAGGGCAACGGACAGTGCACATTCCGCATATGCTGTACACGGATTTTTTCATTGTTCTCCTCCGTTTGGAAAAATGGTGTGAAACGATCTGTCTTACCGATCAGCCCTTCGCGCTGATCGCTGCCAAATAAGACGGGGGGGGAGCCCGAATGGACTCCCCCCCCTTTTTACGTACACGGTTATCTACCGATTAGCGCATGAACCAAAGCAGACCGGTATATTTGAGGCAGGTCAGAATCAGAGCGGCTGCCAGCATCCTTTTCAGGAAAATCTCGGGCAGTTTTTTCTGGATTTTCGGACCAACAACACCACCGCACATGGCACCGGCCGCAATCAGGGCCGCCATGATCCAGTCAGGCTGATAACCCATCATAACGTACTTGGCAACAGCACCAACGGATGTGGAGAAGGTGCCTGCAAGGGCAATTGGCACGGCCAGGTACATGGGATAACCAACCATGGTGGTCATAAAGGGCATGAACATAAAACCACCGCCAACGCCAAAGGCGGAAGCGATTACACCCATGATCACACCACCGATCAGCATCATCAGCGGTTTAGCGACAAAGGTCTCGCCCCAGAAACGCATATTAAAGGCAATGGGGTTGAATTTATCAAATTCAATAGAACCCATCTCCATGGCCTTGCCGGACTCTTTGGCCTCTTTGACAGCTGCGTTGAACTTCTGAACAATGGCCTTCATGGCTTTTTTCTTCTCAATGGAAGAGGGCAGCGACTCGGTGAACAGCTTGACACCGATGACAAAACAGATGATGCCCAGGTAGAACTTAAAGGCTGCCAGGTTCAGATACTTGGCTGACAGAGGCGGTCCAATAAAGAACGCGCCGCAAACAATACCAATGGCAAACGGAATGGCAACCGGAGTTGCGAACCGTTTTTCCTTGATAAAGGTCATAAGCCCTGTGATCGGTGAACACATGGTCAGGAACAGGTTGGTCGGTTTGATGGTGTTACCGGCATTGATACCAACAGGTCCCTTGGTACCGATAACCGTAATCTGATACGCTGCGGTGAACAGACCACCGGCAGCGCCCATGATAACAAAAAGAACACCAATTACAAAAGCACCGCCGAAGACAACCAGCGGGCTCATGTAGACATTACCTGTTTTAAAGAAAAATGTGGATTTCAGGATCTTAAAGGTATCGATCTTCTGACCATTGACATACACGGCCATAACCGTATCCGGAGCCAGGTTCTTGTACGGGGTCATGGTGACCGAGAACTTGCCGGTATTCTTGTCAAGGCTGAGCGATACACCCTTGTTCCAGGCCTCGTTCTGCTTGCCCTGATCGGTCAGGATCATGCGGGCATTACCACCACCGATCGGTTTTTCCTTGGAGATGGTGTTGATACCGAATTTTTTCTCATGGGTGAAGATGAGGAACTTCCACTGCATCTCATCCTTGATCGGACCAAGCATTGCCTTGACCGAATCGTCCATGTCCGCCCATTTTTTGATCTTGTTGACCTTTACCTTATACTTAAAGGGCGGGAAGGCAAATACGCCCTTGGTCTGCCCCTTGTCGGCATTTTTAATTTTGGCCAGTGTATCAGGTACATTGGTCAACACGTAATAGGTTGGTGGAATCGGGGTTTCCCCGAAGGCATTTTTACCTTTCTTGCCTTTCATCAAGCGTTTCCGCTCCTTGGGACCTGGAGCCTCAGAGGGCTTAAACATCTTGTCGTTGCAGACAACGACATACAGATCCTGACCTGGGTCAATGGCACCCTCAATAGTCATGGGAGCGCCAGCCTTGACCGCTTTGGATGACAACTTCGCCTCCATGGCCAGCGCACTGGACCCGACAAGCATCACGCTTGCCATAACGATACCTAATAACAGAGAAATTCGTTTCATACATATCCTCCTTGCATTTATACCAACGCCATGATTACCGCTCGGGCAACCTGACGCCATCACATGATACAACCTCACACCTGCAACCTGTCGGCATCACCTCCTTTTCGTTTTTGCCAATATTTCCTTCGCAATACACCTGATTATAAAACTATTTAAACTCAACAATATTTGTATCGCCCACATATTCCCGCGATTCAAAACCTGTCATCGTAGTCATTTTTCTGGTCAATTCACTGATATTCTTCAAATTTCTGATAATGGTCTGCACATCGGTGACCAGCTCCTGATCCTCAATGTCCTCCTCGAGAATCTGGGCCGTGCCAAGGGCGGCAAACAGCGGCGTATTGATCTCATGGGCAACCGTGCCGGCCAGTTCGACAACACCCTGCAGCTCGATACGTTCCATGTGCTCCTGCTCAAGTTTCTTCTTCATGGTGATGTCACGGATGAACTCGATGACAAATTCCACCTCACCGTTTTCATCAAACATGGGCGAGGCAGTTCGTTCAAAACAGTGCTCCCCGTCTTCAAGTTCCATTTTGTGCTCAAATGTGGCCGGCTTACCGGTTGTAATCACCTGATCCACGGGACACACCTTGACCTCATTCATGGCCGGGCAGAGATCCTTATATTCCATGCCGAGTATTTCCCCTTCCTCCTTGCCAAGACGGCGCTGACAGACCTTGTTGGCCAAAACAACGTGTTTATTGCGGTCAAGTACAAGCAGTTCCGGCCGGATACAGTCAAGGATATCCGTGAGAAAACGTTCATTCTCCTCGATCTGCTGGAAAAGGAGGTTGATCTTCTGATACATGCGGGCATTTTGAATGGCCGTGCCACCGGCCTCGGCCACGGTGACGGCAAAGTTTACTTCGGATGGTAAAAAGCTGCGATGCTTGGCAGAAAAAATCCGCAAAACACCAATAATCTCATCACCGACCTTGAGGGGTACGGCCAGCAGGGACTGGATACCTTCCGTGATCATGTTTTCCTTATTGAGTACCCGAGCATCATTTGCCACATCATAAATAGCAATCGGTTCTCCGGACAGGACCATGGTGACATTTTTCTCATCTTCGATGAAGCTGCTTTCAAGATAGATTTCAGAAATGCCGTATGAGGCAACCAGTTCCAGCTGATTGGTCTGAGGATTGAGCAGGCGCAGGGTACAGCCCATGGCATTCATGGAAACCGGAATCCGCTGAACAATGGTATTGAGTACAGAGTCAAGGTCCAGGGTGGAGTTGACCATGTGCGAGATCTTCTGAACCTCGTTCATGAAGTCGACCTGGTTTTCCATCTCCTTGAACATGCGGCCATTGGATATGGCAACCCCGACCTGTTCGGCCAGGGCCATGGCAAAGGAAATCTCCTCGGAGGTGAACAGACGCTGACTCTTGGTCAACAGGCGCATGATGCCGATGATCGAATCCTGAAACAGGATCGGCAGGGTCAGGACAGACTTGATACCCTCTTTGGCGGCAATATCACGATCCCGGTAGGTGGGATCCTCGTCCAGGTCAACCTTGGCGACCGGATAGCCCGACTTGATCATCTCCATTGTCTCGTCCGTGTCAATGGACTGCCGGGAGAGATATTCAAGCGATAGACCATGGGCCGCACCAAGGACAAAGGTGTTGGTACCCGGATCGAGCAGACGGATGGTGCAGGCATCAATGTCAAGCAGATTCGGCAGGCTGGAAACAATAGTGTCCATGACCTGCTGATGGTCCAGGACCATGGAGATCAGCCGGGTTACCTTTTTAAAAATCTTAAGAAACCCCTGTTCCTTGGTCTGGGTTGGGATTGTCTGGGTCGAAATTTCAACCATGCCTACTACCTATCCTCTGCTCTCAGCGTGTTCTGCTGATCTGATTACACTCAAATGCTGTGACCTTAAAATTTTTTACAAAGTACATCCTTAATCGCTCAGAACCTTTTCAACTTTTTCTTCAAGCTCGTCACGATCAATGGGCTTGACACAGTACTCATCGGCGCCAAGACTGATTGCCTCTCGCGCTGTCTCAACCGTGGGATATCCGGTCAGCATGATGGCATGCATGCTCGGTATAATTTTTTTCAACTCGGCAAGCACTTCTACTCCGCTCATTTTTTTGAGTTTAATGTCAAGAATGGCCAGGTCAATGGAATTTTCCCGGGCAAAGTTGATCGCATCTTCTTCTTCAGTGAAGGTGTGTACGTTATGGCCTTTTTTCTTGAGTATCTTGCCAATAAGAACAGTTGCGTCCTGTACATCATCAAGTGCCAAAATCTCTGCCATAATGTTTCTCCTTTTAAGTCTTCAAGATAAGGTGATATATAACAATGTACTCTTCATGCCCCATCGACCATGAACTCATGCCGGAGTCGATCTTTTCATTGTTTGTTGTGGCTGCCTAACCAGATCCGGGCTTGCTGGTTTATACGCATGGACTTTCCAGTACAGCTTCGGGATCTTTTGCCTCGGACAGCCTGATCCGAAAGGCCGTGCCAGGAATGATCTTACCAGTCTTGTGATCAGTGACAGGGCTTTCCAGCTCAATGATGCCACCGTGATCCTTGATAATTCCATAGGAGACCGACAGCCCCAGGCCTGTTCCCTTGCCCACCGGCTTGGTGGTGAAAAAAGGATCAAAGATACGGGCCTGCACCTCTTCGGGTATACCATGCCCGGTATCACGCACCTGTGCTACAACCTGCCGGGTATCCGAATCAAACCAGGTACGGATAAAAATCTCGCCACTGCCCTGTTTCTGCATGGCATGGTGGGCATTGTTAATCAGGTTGACAAAAACCTGGCGCAGTTTTTCAGCATCGCCGACCACGGGCGGTAGATCATCGGTCAGATCCAGATGCACCTGTATGTGATCCAGGGACAGGTTATGTTCGGTAACAGCCACCACATCGGAAAGCACCTCGTTGATACTCAGATTCTCCCGGGCCGAACCTGTCTGACGGGAAAACTTGAGCAGGTCGGCAACGATCTTGCGGCTGGCCTTGGTCTGTCTTTCAATGACCTGGAGATTTTGATAGGGCTCGGAATCCTTTTCAAAGTCATCCATCATCAACTGGGCATAGCCCAGAATAATGCCAAGAGGCGTATTGATTTCATGGGCGACGCCAGCAGCCATCTGGCCGACCGAAGCCATCTTTTCACTGGCCGCCAGCTGCTCCATCATGGTCTTTACCTTGGTCAGATCCTTGGCAATTCCCTCGCAACTGACAATATTGCCCTGCTCATCCTTGATGGCGGTTGCCGAGAGAAGCACATTGATCACCGAACCGTCCTTGCGCCGAAACTCGGCCTCAAAGTCCTTGATATAGCCGTCCAGCTGCATGGCCGCAAAAAAGGTATCAAGTTCTCCCTCAGTGTTGAACATATCATGGAGATTCAGTCTGGAGTGTTCTTTCGGCTGATAGCCCAGCATTTCAAAACCTGATTCGTTAATATCGGTTATATCCTGCTCGGTATTACAAAAGTAGACCATATCCTTGGACGCGGAATAGAGATGGCGAAATTTCTCTTCCGAGCGGGAAAGCTCCGCGGTCCGCTCCCGTACCTTTTCCTCAAGGTGGGTATTCATCTCCTCGAGATGAAAATTGAGCTCCTTCATCTCGAGGGCCGCCTCCTCGAGACGGCGATTGGCATCCGCGAGCTTGGTGGCCTTCTGCTCCATGATCTGATGGGTCTGCACTCCCTTGTGATAAAACAGAGTCACGGCCGAGACCGATATCAGCATCAGAGTGTTGAATCCACCTGTATATGGAGAAATGGTATGCCATATATCAAAATTGCCGCTCAAAAGAAAAAAATGCTTGACCAGATGCCCGGCCGCCCGGGAAATGGAAAAGGCGCTGATGGCAATGCAGATATAGAAAAGATATCCCCAGAGAAAATTCTCCGGCTGCTTTCTGGTCAACTTATAGGCATACCGCATGGCCAGAAAGGCAAAAAAAATATCAGCGACCGACCCGATCATATCGACCAGGATACTTGGCAGCAGGGGAAGTCCGCTCACGCGCTGCTCTCCCTGTTCTCAAGGACCTCCCTTGCCTCCTTTACCTGACCATGCAGGGAACGTAGACCCAGATAGAGAAAATACAGAGCCGGCACTACCAGCAGATGATCAAACCTGGTGACATAAAAAAGAAATTTAGTCCTATTCATGGGACCAAGCAGTCGGGAATGAAAAAAACTGCCGGCATCGGCAATATATTCGGATGCCAGGAGGAAGGTGACGGCATGGCCAATAAAGGCAACAATATTCCAACTGACCATGAGTAGACAGAACCAGCGCAGATAGCGCCAGCCCTGCTCTTTACTCGAAGAGTGTCCCAGATCACGGTAGAGATAGAGCAGAGAGACAAAAAAGAAAATATGGGCCATCTGGTGGGTATAAATACCTTCGGGGGGGCCATGTGACTGCAGGGCCCATGCGGAATCCGGCAGGAACAGAAAAACAAGAACCAGACAGAAAAAAAATCCGGCCACTGATCTGTTAGTATGTAATGATATCTTCATTCTTTCTGGCCAAAATCTGGTCGCATTATGCCCAAAGTCCGCATGGCGTCAGAGCCATGCAACCAAAATGATGCGGGCCAGGAATTCTTTGATGATTTTTCAATACTTCCCACCTGACAGGTTAGCTGAAAAAGAACCAAGCTGACCCGGTTTAGGAGCCAACGGGATATGGTTAGAATTTCAAGGTATTACAACTTCTTTCAATTCTGTATCCAAATATGCACATATAGTTCCAGCCCAAACAAAGTTAAATATTATTTAATTATTTCTTTTATTTCAATTGATTAAAAGAGAATTTCCCTTGCGTGCATATGCCCACCTCATTATTTAAATCAATTTCGTTGAAAAAGTGCCATAAAATTGATGCACGTGAAACAAAAAGTACGCACAGGTATTGCTATCCGGCGACAGGCAGGAGGGCCCGGTCGATTTTTGGCTGGATCAGAGCAAGAAGATCCTGATTTTCCAGATAGGGGCAGGGCCTGTCATAGGGAAAATCGCGGCACTGCCTGGGTCGGGCGGTATGTATGGAACAGCGGCGGCAGAGTCGGTCATTGTGGAGAAAGATGCAGGAACCATCCTCCCTGGTTTTGAAAGTGGACCGGCTGGCCATGAATCGTTTGCGCACCTCACCGTCGCTGATATCAAAATGGCGCGCAATGCGGTTTATATCCGTGGCCATGATATAGAGGCTGGCCGTACCGGTCTGGTAACAGCAGAAACCCGGGCAGAAATCACAAAAAACTGTATTGCGGCTCAGACAGAAATTCTCCAGGCAGCTCACAGACGAAAATCCTGAGACTTGATGCCGTATTTACGCATCAGCCGCTGCAGAGCCTGACGTTCCATGCCGCAGTTTCGCGCCGCCGAGGAGACATTGCCCCCGGACTCAATCAGCATCCTGCTCACATAGGACCGGGTAAAGAGCTTGACTATCTCCTGCTTGGCCTCTTTATAATTCATTGTGAAAAAACAAGTCTGGTTCTCAATTCCGGCAAAACCGTTGCCCTGTTCTCGCGTCTCCGGATCAACCAGGTCAGCCATCGTTATCTTGTTCCCGTTACAGAGCAAGACGGCACGGTTGATCGTGTTCTGCAGTTCGCGGATATTGCCATTCCAGGGCCGCCGCAGAAGGCATTGCAGGGCCTCGGTCTGAAATTCGAGATCCGGACGGTCATATTCACGGGCATATTGCTCCAGAAAATTCTGAGCCAGCAGAGGTATATCGCTTGAAATCGAGGACAGGGACGGCATGGTCACGGTCATGACGTTGAGGCGGTAGAAGAGATCCTCGCGAAACTCGCCCCTGCCAATCTTCTCTTCAAGATTCTGATTAGTGGAGGCCAGGACCCGAACATCGACCTTGATAGTCCGGGTCTGACCGAGCGGCTGGATCTCCTTCTCCTGCAGGACGCGCAAGAGCTTGGTCTGCACCGAGACCGGGATGTCGGCAATTTCATCAAGGAGCAGGGTCGATCCGTTTGCCTCGAGAAACAGACCATCCTTGTCCTGTTCAGCGCCGGTAAAGGCCCCCTTTTTATAGCCGAACAGTTCAGACTCCAGGATGTGCTCGGGCAGGGCCGGGCAGTTGACAATGATCATCTTGTTGTCGGCCCGGTCACTCATGGCATGCAGGGCCCGGGCCGCAAGCTCCTTGCCGGTCCCTGATTCACCGCGAATCAGGACAGTGGCATTGCTCTTGGCCAGCCGGCGGAGCAGATCAATGGTTTGAACAAGTCGTTTGGAGCGGCCGACAAACTCGGTATTGGGGCACTGACTGGTCAGTTTCTGGTGGAGCTGCCGATTTTCCCTGACCAGGCGGGTCCGTTCTATTGCCCGTTTGACGGCATGGACAATCCGATCATTGTCAAAGGGCTTTTCAAAAAAATCATAGGCCCCCTGCTTCAGGGCCTGGACAGCCATCTCAATGGTGCCGTAACCGGTCATTATCAGGGTGGTGATGGTCGGGTCAACGGACTGCAGCCGGGTCAAAAACTCAAGCCCGTCCATGCCCGGCATCTTAATATCGGTCAGCACTACATCAGGCAACCAGTCCGAGAGCAAATCCATGCCTGCGTCTCCGGATTCACTCACCTGGACTTCACATTCACATTTTTTTGAAATAACCTTACGTAGGAGTTGGAGCAGATCCCGCTCGTCATCAACTATCAGAACCCTGGCAAGGGATATTTCCGAACTGTTCATTTTCTATCAATCACACGGGGCCAAAACGCTCCGCTATTTATTTTTTTCCAGCAGAAAGCATAATGGAAAAGCATTCCTGCACAAACCGGCCGGACACTGTATCCGCCATGTTGAAACAGAGTGTTCCCTCGGGCGGAAAGGAGCCGGTCAGGATGTCCATACCCCGCTTGGCCTCCATTTTCCGGTAGGCATGGAGAAAATGTTCTTCAACCTCGGGCGGGATGGTGGCCGAAAGGATCATGGACTGCAGACGATGCGAGGCAGACTGCAGTCCATCGGTGTCTTCAATGTCTATATCAGAAAGAATACCGTTTAAAACGGCACGGAGATTGTTGTATTCGATCAGGCGGTTAAAGGCGTTGGTGGTAAGAACAAAGCCGTCCGGGACCGGCGCAGCCAGCTGCCGGCGCAGCATGGCTACATTAAAGGCCTTGTTGCCGCAGAGCTGACTGGATTCAATCTCGGAAAGTCTGTGCACATAGGGTGGAGAAATCGGGGGCTCGGGCAGGGCAAGCAGAAAACGGGTATAAAAATCAAGTTTTCGGTGGTACTGGAGCAGGGTGGTGGCATCGGTGGGCGAGAGGATGGCCAGGCTGGTCACCATTCCCTTGACCGCATCGGAAAAACGTCCATACAAAAGGCGCACGCCGGCCAGGTCAACTCTTTTCCCCTCATGATAGAGAACCTCGAGTTCGGCCATCAGGTCATGGGCCAGTCCATCCTGCTTGAGCAGATTTTTGAAGTCCTCATAGGTCTGCCGAAGCATTGTTTCCGGGGAAAAAAGGCGAGAAGACCAATGTTTGAACAGTGTATTGAGCAGCATGTCTTTCGCCCCCCACAGACGCCCCGGGTTTACGCGCATTCTGACCGATCTCTGCGCTCTATCCGGGACAGGTTATCCGGAAATGTCGACAGAGACAGGGTGTGCCATGCCAAAGCCAGCCATTTTCATCCTTTGTTGTGGCCATCCAGCGGGGTCCACCACCACCATGCTGGCTTATTCCGGATTGAAATGGTCGTACCCGGAAAATTCCACGGCAACCGCACTGGATAGTTCCGCATGCTCGGATGGAGCCAGCCTGATCCCCTTGCCAGCCATCATCCTGCCCACAGGATACAGGACATGACCTGATCCCGCCACCCTTTCCTGCAATTTTTTTGTTGCATCTCCCGGCGCAACAACCAGCAATTCATACTCCTCGCCGCCTCCTGTCATCCACGGCACCGGATCGGCCTTGAGCAGCTGAGCAGCCCTTTGCAGACCTGGATGGGCAGGAAGCTGGTCCTGGTAGAGAATGGCTCCCAGGCTGCTTGCCCGGCAGATGTGACCCAGATCCGTGCCCAGGCCATCGGAGAGATCCATCATCGCGTGCACCAGACCACTGGCGGCCAGGCTCTGTCCCAGATCAACCCTGGCACAAGGATCAAGATGGGCGCGGCAGAGTTGGGCAAATTCGGAGTCGTCAGCATACCCGTGCCCGCACAGGGCAAGCCCGGCCGCCGCACTGCCAAGGGGGCCGGAAACAAGGATCATATCCCCTTCCCTGGCTCCGGACCGATACAGGACCTGCCGTTCTTTCATCTCGCCAATAACAGTCAATCCCAGACTGACCCCGCCGGGGCTGGCAACCGTATCCCCACCGATCAGGGTACAGCCATATTCGCCACAGGCGCTGACCACTCCCTTACAGAGTTCGCCTGCCCACTGATCATCAAAATCCCTGGGCAGACCCAGGGAAAAAAGGAGATAGCGCGGCCGGCCGCCCATGGCCGCGACATCGCTTACATTGACGGAAACGGCTTTTCTGCCCAGGAGAAACGGCGGATGCCAGGCAAGATCAAAATGGACCTTTTCAACAAGGGCGTCGGTGCTGTAGAGAAGAACATGGTCGTTATCTTTTCTGACCACGGCACAGTCATCGCCCATGGCCAGAAGCAGGTTGTCATCTGTTCCGGCCGGGGCCAGGCGGGTGATACATTCGATCAGTTCACGCTCGTTCATGGGCGGATAGAGCCAACCTCATAATGGGCAGGCAGATATGTTGTCAGATAATTGCGGACCTCGGCTGCCTCCCGGCAGGCAAGAACCTGATCAGCCA
>Ga0256913_10000958_pt1 | contig 14974 bp, 10 predicted proteins | sample Axial_MatmetaG_FD_185970 | JGI IMG/M metagenome (GOLD analysis project Ga0256913, IMG submission 185970) | Deep-sea worm associated microbial mat communities from Axial Seamount, Juan de Fuca Ridge, Pacific Ocean - Axial_Mat | ecosystem: Environmental > Aquatic > Marine > Oceanic > Microbial...
CATCTGCCCTACATGGGTAAAAATATCTTCGCAATCAAAAGTGTTCAAACTGTAAACCGCCCAGTCGTAATCGTCACTCATACTGTTTGGTGTAATTTTAAAACCCAAATTCCCTCCCGTATTAACAGTGAAAATGTACCATACATCGTTTTTTTCGCCTGAGTTAAGACAGTTTGAAGGACATGAGCCGGGATGCGGAATCTCATTTGAATAGTTTCCCGTACCCGAATAGGAGTTTGGTTGTGAATACACCGACTGACAAACGGTGATAGCCCCCAAACAATCCTGATCTGTCGGTTGCTGCGACCAAGCTGAAACAGACAACATGGCAAACAGGGTTATAAACAACAGTTTAACAAAAAGCTTTTTCATAATAAATAATTTTCACTTTCCGGCTTTAAAAAGATATCATATACATAACTACTCAAATGCAGGTTTACGGAACAGTAAATGCACAACATGATTGTAAAATATTATCCTTATTCCTGAAAATGAGGTCAAAAATAATAAAAAAAGATTACTAACAATCAATATTAATGACATCAAAAGTTTATAAATGGTTTGCTGCTTTGTGACTTCAATTAGTTAACAACCACTTTTTTTGTAGCGGAATTGGGGCCTAATTTAAGCCTCACAAAATAAACACCTTTTGAAAGTCCCAAATCCATCTGTTGATAATCTCCTTTTCTATAATTCCTTCCTTTTTTCTCCTCATAAACTTTCCTTCCGTCAACAGTATAAACCGAGATCGATATCCCTTTTCCGGGTTTGTTAAATACAATATTAAAATTACCCTTATTGGGATTGGGAACGATGCTCACCATATCCGAAAGGTCAACAAAATGATCTTCGGTACCTGTACCGCACTCTTTAAAGGTGAAAATTATTTTTAGTGAATCGGTATTGGAACACATCAGATTTTCGTGCGGCTCCGTCACCTTAACCCTGTGTACCTGAACATCAAACAGGTTTCCGTTGGTGATGGCACGATTATACCGGGTGGTAAGTCCTTCGCCAATCCAAAAATATTCTGTTCCGGCCGGCGAATTGTCGTTACCCGCATCCATTAAAACGCTATCGCGGACACAAACCATAATGGTCTTTTCTTCGGCAGGTGTGATGCCGGGAGGAATCAAATCAATTTCGGGTAAAGCGTAAACCGTAACAAAAATGGTTTCATCCACTGTATTGTCGTACTGATCTTTCATGGTAAGATGATACGTTGTACTTTGCCCCGGAGAAACGGTAAATGATGACTGGGTAGAGGTAAAGCCTTCGGGTTCCGAATGCCATTCATAAGTGTAAGTCCCTCCGCCGCCGGTTGCGTTGGCAGTAATTGTGGTTGATTCACCATAACATATTTTCTGCGGTGCAGCGGTAATAAATACTGCCAGGGCATCACCTGCAGGATTTACCAGTACATCATCCTGATTGCTTACACAACCATTGCCGTCGGTTACCATTAAAACAAACTGAGTGGGATCAAACAACGGTTTGGTTTGCGGATTCTGAACCTCGTTGTCCACCAGATAGCCTGCCGGTTCCCAGTGGTATGAATAATCACCTCCCGAACCACCCGAAGCAGAACCCGATAATGTGGTGGGCGTACCCGGATTGATAACCTGATCCACCCCTGCATCGGCAACAGGTTTAGGATTTACCTCAACCGTAAACTCATCGGTGGCATGGGTAAAACCGTCGTACACGTCCAGAAAATAGGTAGTGGTTACCTGCGGATAATCCGTTGGGTTTTCAAGTGTTGAATTAAAACCCTCGGGGTCTGAAGTCCATGTAAATGTATAATTTCCGGAACCTCCTCCGGGGTTTGAAAACAGGTTTAGGGCATCACCCAGGCAAACAGCATCGGAACCGGCAGTGATGTTAACGTTAAGAACACCACCCTGAACCGTAATAAGTACGGTATCTTCACCCGTACAAGTGCTGTTGGTATCGGTAACCGTTAAATAATATTCAATGTTTGAGGTAAGGTTAACCGTAACCGGTTCCTGTACATCGGGGTCAACCAGCATGGTGTCGGGTTCCCAGTGGTAGCTGTAATCTCCCGAACCTCCGGTAGCACTTCCATGCAAATCCGTTACGGTACCGTAATTAATTACCTGATCCTCACCGGCATCGGCATCGGGCGACTCAAGGTCAAGTGTAAAGGGGTAAGTATCGGGCAGTGCGTAATTATCACAGGCATCGGAGATATAACTAAAAGGAACAATCTTTAACTCAAAATCGCCACCGGTTGTAAAAGGGGGAGAAACATACAATGTATATTCTTTTTCGTTGGGATCGCCACCAAGGCTGCAGGTTTCGCCGTACACACTGTCGATGGTGTAGGGGCCTCCGGGGCCTGATAAAGCAAAATCGGAAGCATCAACCGAAGCACATTTTACCTTTTCATTAAATCTGATAACCAGCTCATTGTTTCCGCATTCGGTAATTTGGTCGCTGCCGATATAATCGATAAACGGATTTTGATCATCGAAAATAACTGCTGAAGAAGCGGTAAAATCAAGGGTATAACCTCCGGGAGTTTGTGTCCAGTCGCTAACCACAAGCACATAGGTTTCGCCTTCCACCACCGGCAAATCTGCATTCCATTTATTGGTATTACCGCCATTGCTACACGAGGAGGTTCCTCCGTTTAGCGTACTGATACCGGTGGTTCCCTGATAACCCGGGCCTCCGGCGGCATTACAACTATTCATCAGCCAGGTGGGATGTAGTTTTATATCATCACACGAATAGGAGGTAATATTAAAAACAGCCCAGTCGTAATCATCGGAAGGTGTTGAAGGTGTTATTTGAAAGCGCAACTGACCCGATTCCACAACGGTAAACACATACCACCGGCTGTTTTTCTCACCGTCCATACAGTGCCCCGAAGGACAGGTTTGTCCCGTTGGTATTTCGTAATAATTTCCCCAGCCGGAGGCGGTAGAATCTTCGTGATAGGTATAATCGCATACTGCAATTGCCCCTTTACAATCCTGTGTGGTGGGAACCTGAGCAAAAACTTTTGTTACATTGAATCCAAACCCCGTAAAAAGTAAAAAAGCAAAAACAATACGATAAGAATATATAACTTTCATAAAAAATGATTTAATGCAAATATACAAATATAAAAACCCTGTATCAAGTATTTACTTTCCTTTAAAAACGGGTTTTCGTTTTTCAAGAAAGGCTTTACGCCCTTCGTAAAAATCTTTGCTGTAATACGACTCCTTTATCAACCTTTTTATCTCTTTTGTGTTTGCCATTTTTACATTGTTTCTGCTTAGCGCACCAATCTCCTTTTTTATAAGAACAATGTTCAGCGGTGCATTGGCAACAATTTTTTCGCACATGGAAAAGGTAAACGTTTCCAGATTTTCCTTCTCAACAACATGATTAAGAATACCCAGTTCCAGTGCTCTTTCGGCATTAATGGGAGCAGCGGTAAAAAACAACTCCTTTGCAATGTTTGTTTCAACAAGATTTAAGACACGCTGAACCTGCATTGGGTTGTAAGGAGCACTTAATTTAGCCGGTGTAATGGCAAATGCGGACTCCGGCGAAGCAATCAAAATATCGCAGGCAAAGGCCAGTTCGCACCCGCCGCCCCACACACTGCCTTCAATCATGGCAACAACGGCACCCGGAAAATTTTCAATCTTCCGAAGCACCTTTTCCAAAGGATATTCGTAAGGTACCGGATCTTTTTCCGGATCGGGTAACTGGTCGATACGCAATCCGGCACACCAAACCGGCACACCGGGATTGCTCCTGAGAACCACTGCCCTCAATTTCATTTTCTCAAACCGGCCAACGGCATCTTCTATCTCGTCGAGCATCTCAGGGTTTAACGAATTGTGCTTGCTGTCGTTATTTAAAACAACAGTGCCCGTGTATCCGTTTACCTCTGTTTTAATGTATTTCATACTACATGGTTATTTCACCGACAAATTTAACCTCCTTTTAACAGCGTAAACATTTCTTGGTTATTTTTGAGCAAAAATATACTCTATGAAAACAAAATTACTCATCGTAATCTTTACACTGGTTTCAACAAACCTTTTTTCGCAACAATACAGTATTGAAGGTGTTTTTTCGGGAATTTTCGGGAAAAATGTTTATCTGATAGAATATCACGAAGGAAACCAGCGAATAATCGACACTGCCCAAACCGACCAGACGGGTGCATTTTCGTTTATACCCGACAGCAGTACCAAACCCGGGATGTATGTGGTTTACGCCGGTCCCGATGAAATGCTGGAGCTGGTGTTTAACCGTGAAAACATCAAATTTAAAACCACCGGTTCCTCTATGGACTCAAAAATAGAGTTTAGCGAATCGAAGGAAAACACAATTTACTACGATTATGTATTCGTTAAAACACACAATCAGTATAAATTAAACCTGTTACGCCCGGCCATCCGGAATTATCCGAAAGATGACCCCTTTTACCAAACAATGGTTGACGAATACAACCGGCTGGTTACACAACTGAACAATACGGTTAAGGTTGCCGCCATCAACGACCCCGGCAAACTGGCCGTCCGCTATATTCGTTCCGACCTGCCCGTTATACCGCCGGCAGGTTTAAGCGAGCAAGAGGAAACAGAGTACCTCAAAAAACATTTTTTGGATAACATCGATTTTTACGATACCGCCCTCATCAATACTTCCATCCTTTCGTCGAGGGTAATTGGCTACCTTCAGCTTTATCAAAACAACAACATGACGAAAGAGGAGGCTGAGGAGGCCATGAAACCTGCCCTTGATACCATTTTGGAAAAAGCCACCCTCAACGGTAAAGTTTACGGTTATGTTTTGGATTATCTTGTGGGAGGATTTGAAACCGTGGGATTTGACAAGCTGCTTATCTACCTTGCCAATAAAGATGCGGCCGACAATATTTGTGAGGACTCAACCCGGAAAGAGGTTACAAACAAACTGGAACTGGCAAAAAAACTTGCCATTGGCGCAGTAACACCCCAAATAAAAGCGGAGGATATTTATGGTAAGTCGTTCGACCTGATGAAAGTTACAGCGCCCAAAACCGTTTTGGTTTTTTGGGCAAGCTGGTGTCCGCACTGCACCGAAACACTGCCGGAGTTAAAACAGATTTACGAAGCCAGTCCCGGAAAATTTGAGGTGGTGGCCGTTTCGGTTGACGAAGATGTTAACAATGCCAAAAATGCCATTGAAAATTACGGCTTTAACTGGATAAACATTGCCGAAGGAATGGGCTGGGACGGCAAAATACCTCTGGAATACGGCATTGCCGCAACTCCTACCTTTTTTATTCTGGATAAAGAGAAAAAGATTATTTCGAAGCCTCGTAATATGAGGGAACTGAAACAAGCGTTGGCACTGCCTTAACCTCTTTTTTAGTTCCGCTGTTGTGGCAGGCACCCCCGGTGCCACAGGCACAGCCCATACGTTTCCCCGTCCTCGGATCAACCGTTGAACACTGTTTTTTAAAAGTGTAATTCTTTTTAAAAAACATCTTTATGGCGATACCGGCAAAACCGGCACCTATTATAATAATACTGATCAGTAATACTTTTAGAAAAACCATTTTTATCTGTTTAAAAAGACAAAAATAGCAGGAAAAACAAATGTAATTACATATCTATATGTTTTTATTTGGAAAAATATTACAGAATTTAAAACCGCTTAAAAATCTTCAATCACTCCCCCACTTTTTTTCTTGTATCTTCAAGTGCGGTTGCCGTTCCGAAAACATGTAAAATGTCACCTTTACGCAGGTAGGTTTCCCCGTGAGGGATATAGGACTCATTGCCTCTTTTAATGATCATCAAAATAGCATCTTTGTGGAACGGAATGGTTTTAACCTGACGGCCGTCCATCTCTTTCTTTTCCACAATAATTTCATCAAGGCTGAAATTTTCAAACGACTCAACCAAATCGTGGTAAGTGGTAGGCCGTACAATCAGGTTTTCAATGGTAGTGGCCATTACCCTTCTTGCATCCACCGCTTCAACTCCAACCCGTTTTAACTGCAACTCAACCTTAAGGCTTCCCGACCTTGTAATAACCTTTTCGTGTAAAAACTCTTTCCGCAACAGCTTGCTTACGGCCATATTGGTTTTATCCGATCCACATTCCACCACCACATAGTTATCAGACTTCAGTTTCAGCTTGTTATACAGTTCCCTGTCAAGCCCGTCGCCTTTTTTTACCCACAATCCTTTATCAACAATCTCCCTGTAGCGTTTTTCATCCTTTTCAACGATAACAACCTGTTTTCCGTGCAGGTGCATTCTTCGTGACAACAGAACCGCCGTACTGCTGCCTCCAATGATGATGGTTTTTGAACCTTCCAGCCGTTTAACGGGCGAAAGTGTATTGAACAGTGTTGGCGACAACAAACAGGTGGCCACGGCCATCATAACAAAGCTGGCATTGATACCGGGCGAGATTACTCCCAATTGTAACCCGATGGCTGAAGCAGCAATAATGAGGCTTAGCCGCGATGACATTAAAAACCCGCCCGACACAGCCTTCCGCATCCCAAAAAACCGGGTCCAAAGCAGTGAAGGAATAAGCTTTATCAGAAACAACACCACAAGCAGGGTTATTAAAAAAACGAACAGGGAATCTTCAAATTCACTGAAAGCCGTCGGGTCGAACTCATACCCGACCATGATAAAAAAAACAGGAATAAAAAAACCGTACCCCATTCCGTCCAGCTTAATCATAACCAGCGACCGTTCCCTGTGCATAAAAGCCGACATCAACAGCCCGCTCAGGAATGCTCCCAGTAGAATTACCTCTTCGCCTATGTATTGGGCTATCACCACAAAAATCAAAATCAGCAACAAAATACTCCGCATGTTAATCTGCGAAGCGGCATGAGATAACTGATAGGTAATCCGTTTTAGTACTGGTATATGCTTTAGCTTTCCGCCAATATAGTAAAACAGATAAAAAACAAAGAAAAGAGCTACAATTAGCAGCAAATCCCAGTGAAACCCGTTTTTTAATATGGAAGCGGTAAAGGTGAAGAGTAAAATGCTGAATATATCGGCAACGGCGGCAGCTATTATCAGCATTTGTCCAAAACGGCTGTGAATCTCTCCCCTGTTCTTCAGCACCGGGAGGATAATACCCACCGAAGTGGTTACCATAATCAACGAAAAATACCACACATTGCCTATATCGGTCATTCCCGAAAGCAGCCAGGCCGCAATGTATGATAAAATCATGGCCAAAATAAAATGGGAAATTCCTATTAAAAGCGGATTGCTTAAATAGGATGAAACACTCAACCTTTTACGCGGCAAGGATGCGATCATTTGATCGATATCAATTTCCAGTCCGCTTAAAAACATCAGGAAAACAAACCCCGACAGGGCCAGAAACCTCAATATTTCCAGACTGGCTTCATCAAACTCAACAAAATAGCGTGCTATGATAAACCCCAGAATAATTTCGACAATTACCGAAGGTATTCTGCGCATATTAATCCACGAAAGCAACATGGGGGTGAACCACGCCACCGCCATTACCACCATCAACGGAAAGTAATCAAAATGAAATGAAATATTTAGCAACATCCGCCTGTTTGATTTTTTTCGAGGATGAAGATATGAAAAAAATCAACATATGTTACAAAAGTTTAAGTGCCGAAACCGGGCAGATTTTTTATCAATATCTGTCGATACAGTTTAAATCGTTAAATGCGGTTTTCAAACGCTCAATAACCGAAACCTCTCCTTCGCGGAGCCATTTACGGGGATCGTAATATTTTTTATTGGGATTGTCATCACCTTCGGGATTTCCAATCTGGCCCTGCAGATAATCGTGATATTTGGCTTCGTACTTTCTAATACCATCCCAAAATGCCCATTGTGTATCGGTATCGATGTTCATTTTAATTACGCCATACGAAACCGCCTCTTTAATTTTTTCAGGTTCCGAACCTGAGCCGCCGTGAAATACAAAGCTTACGGGTTTTTTACCGGTATTGTATTTTTTCTCGATATACTCCTGCGAGTTATGCAAAATTACCGGTTCAAGTTTAACGTTTCCGGGTTTGTAAACTCCGTGTACATTACCAAAAGCAGCGGCAATGGTAAAGTTGGGACTTACCGAAAGCAGGGTTTCGTAAGCCAGCGCCACCTCTTCGGGCTGCGTATATAGTTTTGACGAGTCAATTCCACTGTTATCAACTCCGTCCTCTTCGCCACCGGTAATACCCAGTTCAATTTCGAGGGTCATGCCCATTTTGTTCATTCGTTCAAAATAGCGTTTTGAAATTTCCAGGTTTTCTTCCAGCGTCTCTTCCGAGAGATCGAGCATGTGTGAGCTGAAAAGCGGTTTACCGTTTTCTTTAAAAAACTGTTCGCCGGCATCCAGTAATCCGTCAATCCAGGGCAACAATTTTTTGGCGGCATGGTCGGTGTGGATAATAACCGGAACACCATACATCTCCGCCAGTTCGTGAATATGTTTTGCTCCGGCAACGGCCCCTGCAATGGCGGCTTTTTGTCCGTCGTTCGATATGGCTTTGCCGGCATAAAACGAAGCCCCGCCATTTGAAAACTGAATGATAACCGGCGAGTTTACACTTTTTGCCGCTTCCATCACCGCGTTTATTGAGTTGGTGCCAACCACATTTACGGCCGGTATGGCAAAACCTTCGGCTTTAGCAATATTAAAGATGATTTTTACATCGTCGCCCCAGACAAATCCGGGTTTAATTTTTTCTGAAATTTTGTTTGACATATTATTTCTTTTTTAAGGATTATCGTTTGCGCAAATATATGAATTATAGAACGATGAATTTGTATTCACGCACCAACAGGCGGTATGTTTATGAAAATTTAATAATAGCGATTCGCTTTACTGTACCGAAAACGTTTTCGGAAAACCTATTCCTTATTATTATTTCGATTTTTAAACAATTCCAGTTGATGATGTATAATTGTAATCAGTTCACCTTTATTAATAGGCTTTGTTAAATAATCATCAAATCCTTCGTTTAAAAACCGGTCGCGGTCCGAATCCATGGCATAAGCGGTTTGAGCCACAAACGGAACATTACGGTATTGGGGATAATCTTCTCTGATTTTTTGCATTAATATAATGCCATTCCATGGTGGCGGCAGGTTAATATCGAAAAGCATGATATCAAACACCTTACCCTTTTTATGGTACTCGTCAATAATTTGTAACGTTTCTTCACCATCCACTGCTGTTGTTATGTTTCCCGTATTTTTAAGCATGGTTTCTATTACCAGACGGTTCATCCTGTCATCTTCCACCAGAAAAATATCAACACCCGGTTTTTTTGTTTCAGTTACCATTTTTTGCGGTTTATGTTTAACGGTTCCTTTACCATGCCCTGCCGCAGGCAAATGAATGGCAATGGTAATTACACCCTCTTTGTTATCAATATTAATTTTACCGTGCATACCCCCAACCAGATCCGATGCCGTACTCAGCCCGATGATTCGCACCCCTTCCTCCTTATCCGTTAAATAATAGGCTGTTGATAGTGCATTGTTTAAAACCCCGGGGTCATCATCCTGATGCATCTTACCCTGATATGAAATGGCAATCACGATTTCATCCGAAGCAGAAACATGTTTTGCACTAATTTCAATATTACCCTCTTCGATACTTCCCGACGCATTAAATACCAGTTCATTCAATACACGTTTCAACTTTTCCTTATCGGCTTTTACATCCGGAATATTTTGCTCAATCAATGTTTTTAATATAACCCTGTTTTCATCAATCAGATGGTGCATAAACTGCTTAACGGATGCAAACAGTTCGGCAACATTTACCGGCTGTATTGAAAAACTCAGCACATTGATGTTTGAGCTTGCCATATCCACAATATTTTCCAAAATAATATCAAGCTGCGATATTTTTGCAAACAACTCCGCAGCATTATTGGTAAGTTCTTCATTATCCAGCTCTTTTACTTCCGTTTTAAGCTCCATGGCAAAACCCATTATCGAACTCAACGCCGTTCTCAAATCGGGGCCCAGTCCGCTTAAAAAGGCATGTCGCCGGTAAAGCTTCTCTTCAAGATTATTCAGCTCTTTTTTCAGTTTTAGATGTTTTTTTCTAATGGATTCAACTTTCTCCTCCTCCACCGATGTTTTGCTTAATATTATCTTTTCAAGCTCCGCTTCAACCTCTTGATTTTTATTTTTTATGATTTCAACCTCCCTTTGATAACGGAACTTTTTTTGACGAACCGTAACAAATTTTTGATGCAACCTCCACAGATATACCACCGAAAGCAATAACAAAATCAATAAGATTATAAGAAAGTGACGGGTTGTAAAAGAGAAATAATGACTTTCCGTATCCATGGCTTTTTTTGTTATCCCATGCAAAAACTGTTTGCCCGTAACCTGCGGAAACTGTTTTAACCGACGGGCATAAAGCATTAAATACTTATCTGCTTTTTCATCATTATTCAGGCTGTAATAAATATCGGCAATCTTTTTTGTGGTCCGCACCTTTAACTTAAACCCCGTAACGGAATCGGGAAGATTTATCAACGCTTCATAGTAATGCAAACTTCTGTTAACCGACAATCCGCCGGCCAGGCTGCCAAGGGTATCGTAAAGTTTTACCTTTTCATTTAAAGAGGCATCGGGTAACAGGTTTTCAAGGCTGTCGATTAAAAGCGTTGTTTGAAGCTCAGACAAAACAGCCCTGTTTTGTCCGGAAAGCATTAACTGAAACAGGGTAAAAAAAACAAATACAAACAACAATCCTTTTTTTCTCACACGCACCTTTTTAATTTAGCTCAAATTTACGAACTTTTTTTATTTTTTTATCTTTACACCCTTGTTATATCTTAACAGCGTATTATAATTTTGATATTCAGATAAATAATAAATATATGATTAAAAAAGTACTAATTGCCAACAGGGGTGAAATCGCCATCAGGGTAATGCGTTCGTGCCGCGAAATGGGTATTAAGTCGGTAGCCGTTTATTCGGAAGCCGACCGCGACTCGTTGCATGTAAGGTATGCCGACGAGGCATATTTAATAGGCCCTGCCCCCTCGAGCGAAAGCTATCTGGTAGCAGATAAGATTTTTGAAGTTGCCAAAAAATCGGGTGCCGATGCCATCCATCCGGGATACGGTTTTTTATCGGAAAATGCCGGTTTTTCCGACAGATGTAAAGAGGAGGGAATTATTTTTATCGGCCCTTCATCGTTTGCCATTAACACCATGGGCGATAAAATTACCGCCCGCCAAACCATGTTAAAGGCCAATGTTCCGGTGGTTCCGGGTACAACCGAACCCATTACCGATACCGACAAGGCCATTGAGGTGATTAAAGAAATTGGTTTGCCGGTGATGATAAAAGCCAGTGCCGGTGGCGGCGGAAAAGGAATGCGACTGGTTAAAAAAGAGGAAGATATTGTTTCGTCGGTTAATGCGGCACGGTCGGAAGCAAAAGCTTCGTTTGCCAACGATGCCGTTTACATCGAAAAATACATCGACTCACCTCACCACATCGAGTTTCAGATTTTATGCGACAACCACGGCAACTGCGTGCACCTTTTTGAGCGCGAATGCTCCGTACAGCGCCGTCATCAAAAAGTGGTCGAGGAAACCCCTTCGCCATTGATGACTCCCGAAGTAAGAGCCGAAATGGGACGACACGCCGTTATGGCTGCCAAAGCGGTAAACTATTCGGGTGCAGGAACCATCGAATTTATTGTTGACAACGACCTTAACTATTATTTTCTGGAGATGAACACACGGCTTCAGGTTGAACACCCCGTTACCGAAGAGGTGGTTGGCGTTGACCTTGTGGCCGAACAGATTAGAATTGCCAACGGCGAAAAGTTAAGATTTAAACAGGAAGAACTTTCGCAACGCGGGCATGCCATTGAGGTTAGAATATATGCCGAAGACCCCGAAAATAATTTTATGCCGAGTCCGGGCAAAATCAAAACATTAAAAGAACCGCCGGGCCCCGGCATTCGCCACGACGGATACATCTATTCGGGTTATGAAATTCCCATGCACTACGACCCGATGATCTCAAAAATGATTGTTTGGGCCGACAACCGCAAGGATGCCATTAACCGGATGAAAAGAGCATTGACTTCTTATATACTGGCCGGTGTTAAAACCTCCATCCCTTTCCTGAAAAAGGTAATGGAAGCTCCCGATTTTGTGGAGGGCAAATACAGCACCCACTTTATTGAGAAAAATCAGGATATCCTTCATCCCGATACGGATGCCACGGAAGAGGAGACGGACCTTGCTGCCATATCGGCATACCTCGACTTTTTAAATCAACAGGAAAAAGCAGCTCCGGTAAGTAATAACGAGGGCAGCAAAAATCCATGGAAGGAATTTGGCCGCAGAAAAGGTGTTTTACGCTTATAAATCAGAAATATCATGTTTGAAATAAATATAAACGACAACGAATATAAAATCGAAATACTGGAACGAAACGGAAACAAAGTTAAAGTTTCCATTGGCGACAGGGTTTACGATTTGGATGTGATTGAACCCGAACCGGGCGTATTCTCGTTTTTACACAACGGCAAATCGATGGAATACAACTTTTTTACCAAAGAAGACGACAAAAAGAAATACGATGTGGTTTCGGGCGACAAAAGCTGGCAGGTTGAAATAATCGACCCGCAACGCCGCTACAGGAAAAACCGTGCCGGTGACGATGACGACGGGGGCAGCTTTATTTCAACCCCCATGCCCGGACAGGTGGTTAAAATACTTGTTAAGGAGGGCGACGAAGTTCCGGCAGGCACAACGGTAATCATTATTTCGGCCATGAAAATGGAAAGCGAATACAAAGTGGCCGTTGACCGTAAAATTAAAGAGATACTGGTAAAAGAAGGTGATAATATTGACGGCGACCAGCCTTTAATTACTTTTGAAAATTAGCAAAAAGAAAATCATTAAAACATATTAATATGCCTTTAAGAGAAAAAATTAAACAGCTTGAAGAAAAACACCGGTTAGCCGAACTGGGTGGCGGTCAGGCACGTATAGATAAACAACATAAAGCAGGCAGGAAAACGGCACGCGAACGGTTGCTGGATTTATTTGACCCGGGCACCTTTGTGGAAACCGACAAATTTGTGGTACACAAAACCACCGATTTCGGCATGGCCGATAAAAAATTTCCCGGCGACGGCGTTGTAACGGGTTACGGCAAAATTGACGGACGTTTGATTTATGCCTTTTCGCAGGATTTTACCGTTTTCGGAGGCTCTTTGAGTCGTACCAATGCCAACAAGATCATTAAAATAATGGATTTGGCGCTGAAAATGGGAGCTCCGGTAATCGGCCTTAACGATTCGGGCGGAGCACGTATTCAGGAAGGGGTTGAAAGCCTTGCCGGATATGCCGATATATTTTATCGTAACGTACGAAGCTCGGGTGTTATTCCGCAAATATCGGCCATCCTCGGGCCCTGTGCCGGTGGCGCGGTATATTCGCCGGCCATTACCGATTTTATTATGATGGTTAAAGAAACCTCGTACATGTTTGTTACAGGCCCCGACGTTATTAAAACCGTAACCCACGAAGAGGTTACCATGGAAGACCTTGGCGGTGCCATGACCCACAACAAAAAAAGCGGCGTGGCCCATTTTACCGCCGAAAACGACGAGCAGGCCATGATGATGATTCGTGAGCTGATGAGCTTTATCCCTTCCAACAACATGGAAGAGGCTCCCTTAAAAGTTTGTACCGACGACCTTACACGTGAAGAGCCCAAACTGGACGATATTGTACCGGTTGACCCCAACAAACCGTACGACATGAAAGAGATCATTACGGCAGTAATCGACAACGGTCATTTTCTTGAGGTTCAACCCTATTTTGCTCAAAATATCATTGTAGGGTTTGCACGTATCGGCGGCCGTTCGGTGGGTATTGTTGCCAATCAGCCCGCCATGCTTGCCGGTGTGCTTGATATCGACAGCTCCATTAAAGCCGCACGCTTTGTAAGGTTTTGCGATGCCTTTAATATTCCGCTGATTGTTTTTGAAGATGTTCCGGGATTTTTACCGGGAACCACCCAGGAATACGGCGGCATCATTAAACACGGTGCTAAATTGCTTTATGCCTTTGCCGAGGCAACGGTTCCCAAAATTACGGTTATTACCCGTAAAGCATACGGCGGTGCTTATGACGTAATGAACAGCAAACATATTGGTGCCGATGTAAACTTTGCTTATCCCACGGCTGAAATTGCCGTAATGGGGCCCGACGGAGCCGTAAATATCATTTATCGCGGTGAAAATGAGGAGTCACGGAAAAAGCGGGTTGCCGAATATCGCGAGAACTTTGCAAGTCCGTACCGTGCTGCCGAACTGGGCTACATTGATGAAATCATTTATCCGCGGGAAACAAGGAAAAAACTTGTTCAGGCATTGGAAATGACCAAAAACAAATCGGAGAGCAATCCTCCGAAAAAACACGGCAACATTCCGTTATAGTTTTAAACGAAATAATTGAGATAAAAAAAGTTCACGGTTACAACCGTGAACTTTTTTTGTGCAAATATTTGTGAGCCGTTATCAGGCTACCCGGCAAACGCCGGATGACAGCCCGGGATACCTATCATTAAGGCATTACTTAAGGTCTGCTGATTTTCTATCTTCCTGACAAACTTAAAATTCCCGATGGTAGATGGCACGAAGTTTCCAAATTGGGAAGTTTTCCAGTTTTATTAAACCAGTTTTCTCCGGTAACTGTATAACGCAAACCCTGCTATCAGTAGTACCCCAAGCATAACAGCCCAATCAGAAAGTGGTATGGCCGGGTCGTTAGTAAGGTAGAAAGCGGCATCGTTGTTTATCATATTGGCTCTTGTTCCGTCAAGATAGGCTATGCCATCACCATTGGGAGATGTCAGCCAGGTAAATGCGCAATTACCACCACTTCCCTGAACAGATACCCAGCCAATGGTAACACCTGTTGACAGCGGGG
>Ga0256913_10000959_pt1 | contig 14956 bp, 9 predicted proteins | sample Axial_MatmetaG_FD_185970 | JGI IMG/M metagenome (GOLD analysis project Ga0256913, IMG submission 185970) | Deep-sea worm associated microbial mat communities from Axial Seamount, Juan de Fuca Ridge, Pacific Ocean - Axial_Mat | ecosystem: Environmental > Aquatic > Marine > Oceanic > Microbial...
TTTTGATGCTGTTACAGTTGCTTTTGGTGTAAGGAATTACGAAAACCTGCTGAAAGGTTTGCAGGAAATGAACCGTGTAATGAGACCCGGTGGTCTGGTGGCTATTTTGGAGTTTTCAAAACCCCATGCGTTTCCTTTTAAAAATATCTACAATTTTTACTTCAAAAATATCCTGCCCAATGTAGGCAAAATGGTTTCGAAAAATGATGAAGCTTACACCTACCTGCCCGAATCGGTTCAACAATTTCCGGAAAACAAAGATTTTATGGAAGTAATGAAAAAAGCCGGTTACAAAAACATTAAACAGCAAAGGCTGACATTTGGAATTGCAACCCTGTACTCAGCAAGTAAATAAGCTATTAATATTTAACTATTTTTGCGCATCTTTTTACCGGAGTATAATATTATCCGGTGCATGACGTTAAACAATAAAATCTGTTCAACATTGAGAAAACAATTATTAATAGTCGTTGTAGTTTTAACAAGCACACTTCTTGCTTTCAATAACGGGTATGCCCAGCATAATAAAGTATTGAACCTGCCAACTTACGATATGAATCATTATCATTTTGGATTCATCTTGGCAGGAAACCAAATGCTGTTTTCTTTAAAAACTGTTGACAACATGTCGAGCATCAATTTTAACGCTGCTCAAACCCCGGACTTCCCTGCCGACTCAAGTTTTGTTTACGAACTAACTGCTATTGGCCGACCGGGTTTTACCATTGGTATTCTGGCAAACTTACGTCTTGGTAAACATACTGACTTCCGTATCGTTCCCGCACTTTCATTTGGTGAAAGAGCTCTGAATTATAATATTCTTACCTATAAAAACGGAACCAGCAAGTTTATTGAAATAGAAAAAAACATCACCTCCACCCTGCTTCAATTTCCGGTTGAATTCAAATATCGCTCCAAACGGCTAAACAACATGGCTGCTTATGTTGTTGGGGGAGCTACCTACACACTTGACCTGGCATCGCAAAAAAAAGCCCAGGCAAACACCAACGACATTACAGTTAAAATCAACCGTAATGATGTTATGCTGGAGGTAGGTGCCGGATTCGATTTCTATACCAACTTCTTTAAATTTGGGGTTCAGGCAAAAATGGGATATGGCCTTACCAACATGATTAAAAAAGAAGGAAATATTTATACTGATGTAATTGACCGTTTAAACTCAAAATTTTTCTTACTTTCGTTTACTTTTGAATAAACGAATAAAATGAAAATTCCAATCAAACATCAGGAGCTGTTCCATGACCTTTCTCAGAAATCAACCTTAAAGCAGCAAGTTTATAAAGCAACGCTAAGCTCATTTAACAACCTGAAAAAGGTTATCGATGAATATGCTAACGGTTATCATAATTATCTTAAAAACAAGAAATCTGATTTTAAAATCCCTTTTGAAACCCAACACAGTGGGGAATTTGAAATTGAACTAAAATTTGGCAGCGACATTCTGATTTTCCTGATGCACTCCAATGTATTTGAATTCCCCAGAGACCATGAGGTGATGAAAACGCCATATGTTAAAGAGGATAAAACCCGCTCCTATCACGGCATCATCAATATTTACAATTTCCTGGCTGATTCGTTTAAATACAACCGGCTTAATGATGCTGGCTATTTAATCGGACGAATCTTCATCAATAAAGATAACAGTTACTTTATCGAAGGCAAACGGGAACTCTCCTACCTTTTCAACTACTTTGGCAGCAAAACTTTCGACAATACTGCCATCGATGAGCTGGTAGATGCAGCCATCCGGTACACCATTAATTTCGACCTGCTCACTCCACCATATGAGCAAGCACAAGAAGTTTCAGTCCTCAACATGAAAAACACTGTCGATTCCATTTCAATCAAAACAGGTAAAAGGCTTGGCTTTAAGTTTCAGGCCGACGACCAAAGTATTCAACAATAAACATTATTCCTATGAAAAAATTAATTACCATCATGCTTGTAGTGGCTTTAATGCCGATAATAAATGCTTTTTCACAAAGCAACGACAAAGCCAGGTTTAAGGAGTATGAACCCGGGTATTATCAAAATTTTATCCTGAAGGATATTAGAGCCAATAAAGAGAAACAGAAGCCGGTCAAAAAAGACAAATTCTTTATGATGGATCAATCCGGCATGAAACTCCCTAACAAAATAAAAGATTATAAAGAGCATACTTACTGGCACACCCCGACAACCTCACAAGGCAATACCGGATCATGCTGGTGTTTCTCTACAACTTCATTTTATGAGTCGGAGATGCACCGCCTTTTCAATAAAGAGGTCAAACTCTCCGAAATGTTTACCGTTTACTGGGAATATGTTGAAAAAGTTACCGGTTTTATTGACAGCAGAGGGACATCACTGGTAGATGAAGGTTCGGAATCAAACGCTGTGAGTCGTGTTTACAAGAAGTATGGAATAGTACCCCGTTCGGTTTATGACGGTTATTTACCGGGGCAAAAATTCTACACCCATTCCGACATGATGAAAGAGTTGAAATCTTACCTCAAATGGGTTAAGCAAAGCAATGCATGGAATAAAGAAGAGATTTTGGCTACTACCAAGTCCATTTTAAACCATTACATGGGTGAACCACCAACTGAATTTGATGTTGATGGAACAAAATATACTCCAAAATCATATTTAAGTGATTATCTAAAACTGAATATGAACGATTACATCGAAGTACTTTCCTATCTGCAACAGCCTTTCTGGCAACAAGTGGAGTATGAAGTTCCTGACAACTGGTGGCACAGCAAGGAGTATTATAATGTACCTCTGGATGTTTATATGGAAGTCCTCAATAATGCCATCGAAAACGGCTATACAGTAAGTATTGGAGGTGATGTTTCCGAAGCAGGATTCTCACGCCAAACCAACGCAGCCTTGGTTCCCGATTTCGACATACCTTCTGATTATATCAACGACAATGCCCGCCAGTTCAGGTTTTCAAACGGAACTACTACCGACGACCATGGCATGCACATGGTAGGCTACTTAAAAGACAAAAACGGTAAAATGTGGTATCTTATTAAAGATTCAAGTTCCGGTTCCAGAAACATTGACCAAAATTCTCCTGAGTTTGGTTACTACTTCTTCAGTGAAGATTATACCAAACTTAAAATGATGGACTTTACTGCTCACAAAGATGTCTTGAAAAAATATATGGATAAATTTAATTAGTATATTGTTAACAAGAAGCAAAAGGTAAAAGGTTATAAGCCTTTTACCTTTTGTGTTTTTATCTTTTCTCTTTTTACTCCCCACGTTCCATCATGACAAAAAACAAACTGCATTTTCTACCGGTTGATTACATCACACTGGCCTACATGCTTGTTACAGCTATTTATATGCTGTTTGGATGGAATACACTTGCTGATATTGGGGAGCACTTGCTGACAAGAACCGTAATAGCAACCATAATAGTTATTCTTTCCCGGTTCGACACAAAACAAATTAACCGTAATTCTTTTTATAAATTCGTCAGAAACTTTTATCCCCTGCTTTTGCTGGGATACTTTTATAAGGAGACGGGCTACCTTAACAATATTATTTTCGATTTTTTTGACCCCTGGTTTATTTATGCTGAACAGTCGTTATGGGGACTTCAACCAAGTATTGAATTTTCAAAACTGTTTCCACAAAAATGGTTTAGCGAACTAATGAACTTCAGCTATTTTTTCTATTACCTGCTAACCATCGGCTTAAGTTTAACCATTTGGTTTACCAGGCGCTCAAAACTTCAGGAAGTTATTTTTGTCATTTTCACCTCATTTATAATCTACTATCTCTTTTTTGCAATATTCCCGGTAAAAGGGCCACAATTTTATTTCACCGGCACCGATGCCCAAGCAGTTACATCTTACCTTTTTAGCCATTTTGTAAAACTGGCACAAAATATCGGCGAAACTGAAACCGGGGCATTTCCAAGTTCTCATGTGGGAATGTCAATCGTTTTTTTGATTATTTCATGGAAATATTCCCGCAATATCTTTTGGATGATTTTAACTCCGGTAATCTTACTTTGGTTTGCCACGATTTACATTAAAGCCCACTATCTGATTGATGTCATCGGTGGTTTTATTTCAGCACCGATCGTATATTGGTTGTCTGAGAAACTATATTTTAAAATAGAAGATAAAAGCAGACAAATCAAATAGTGTACTCACATAGTCAGAGTTAATCTTAATAAATCTTTTCCTACATTTGACGCATGATTTACCCTGCCCGTTTCGAAGAAAAAATTGGATTTGACAAGATTAGAGAACTCATTGGCGAAGAGTGCATCAGCACTATGGGTCAACAATTTGTAAACAAAATCCGTTTTTCTTCCAATCGCGAAGCGATTATCAAAATGCTGGAACAGGCAGAAGAATTCAAACAGGTTTTGCAATTTGGGAAACCTTTTCCCTCGGGTGATTTTTATGATATGCGCGAACCGTTACGGGGACTTCAAACTCCCGGAAGCTACATTCAGAAAGAGTCGCTGTTCGACCTCAGAACATCGTTGCGAACCATCCTTGAAATAATTACTTACATTAACAAACTCAATGCACTCGAGTTTCCACGCATTCGTGCATTAACTAACGAACTCCTATTTCCGGATGATATTTTCCGGCAGTCAGAAAAAATAATTGACGACAAAGGAGAAATTAAAGACAACGCTTCCGAGAAACTGTATGAAATCAGGAAGCAGATTCTTTCGAAACAACGTAAAGTTTTCAAGGCAACAAAAAAGGCTTTTGAACAAGCCAGGAAATCGGGATGGATACCTGAAAACGCGGAAATAACAGTCAGGAACGGGCGATCAGTAATTCCGGTAAAAGCCTCCGACAAAAGAGCTTTGCATGGATTTATCCACGATGAATCATCCACCGGGCAAACTGTTTTTGTTGAACCCGGAGAATCCTTTGAAATCAACAATGAAATTCGTGAATTGGAGAACGACGAACGGCGCGAGATCATTAAAATATTAACCCGCTTTACCGATCTTTTAAGACCGTCCTTAAACGACTTATTCCAACTATATCGATTTCTGGGGCTGGTAGATTTTATCAGGGCAAAAGCTGCTTTCGCGATAAAAACAGAAGCCGGAAAACCTGTCATTGCCACGGAGAAAAAAATCCAGCTTAACGAAGCCAAACACCCCTTACTACTGCTGGCTCATAAAGCCCAAAACAAAATAGTTGTCCCACTTGACCTTGAACTTGATGACAATAACAGAATTTTAGTCATATCAGGACCCAATGCCGGTGGAAAATCTGTTTGTTTAAAAACAACCGGATTGCTGCAATTTATGTTTCAGTGCGGACTTCTGATTCCGGCTAAAGAGGATAGCGAACTATATCTTTTCGACAGGCTGTTTATTGATATTGGCGATGAACAATCACTGGAAAATGATTTGAGTACTTACAGCTCGCATTTACTCAATATGAAATATTTTTTAAGGAACGCTAACGAAAATACTCTTTTCCTTATTGATGAGTTTGGAACCGGCACCGAACCTATGCTTGGCGGGGCCATTGCCGAAGCTGTACTTGAAGAGCTTAATCACAAAAAATCTTTCGGTGTAATTACTACACACTATACCAATTTAAAAATTACTGCCGAAAGAAATCACGGCATGATCAATGGAGCCATGCTTTTCGATTCCAAAGAGATGCAACCGCTTTTTAAGCTTCAGGTAGGAAAACCGGGTAGCTCGTTTACTTTTGAGATTGCCAGAAAAATAGGCTTTCCAAAATATGTTCTGCAAAAAGCCAAAAAGAAAAGTGGCAATAAAGCGGTGAGTTTCGACCAGCAGCTGCAACAGCTTGAATTGGAAAAATTGAAAATTGAAAAAAAGGAAAAGGAACTGGTTTCGGCTGAAGAGATACTTCAATCTACTATTGAAAAGTATAACCAGCTGAAACAAGAGCTGGATAAATCAAAAAAGCGCATAATTGAAAAAGCCAACACGGAGGCTCTTCAAATTATTGAAGAATCAAATAAGGCAATTGAAAAAACAATCCGTGAAATAAAAGAAGGCAAAGCTGATAAAAAAATCACCAAAGATGCCCGCGAAAAATTAACCTCAAAAAAAGAATCTCTCAGGAAGAAAAATGTTGAGCCAACATTTAATAAACATTCAAAGCAAACCGAAATTGATGATACCGAACTCAAGGAAGGCGACTGGGTTAAAATTAAAAAATCAGATATTGTTGGAGAGCTGATTTCGATTGATGGCGAAGATGCTCTTGTCAATGTAAACAATGTAAAGTTGCGCACATCAACTGCCAAACTTGAAAGAAGTAAAAGCAAACCAAAACATTCAGGTCAGGCTTTCAAAGGTTCTCATCGTGGCATTATGCACGAGATCAACAAAAAAGCCATCAACTTTAACCTCTCCATCGATCTTAGAGGTAAAAGAGCAGACGAAGCAATGACAACCTTGAAAAAATATATTGATGATGCCATATTGCTAAGCATCAGAGAGATTAATATTCTTCACGGCAAAGGGTTCGGTATTCTGAGGGAAATTATTCGGGAACACCTTCAATCAGTTGAAGAAATAGATCATTTTGGCGACGCCCCTTTAGACATGGGTGGTTCAGGAATTACCAGGGTTATTTTCAAATAGATTTTTCATGATAAAAATAGCGCTCACTCAGCAAAAAGGGCTCAGCTACCAATAAAAGGGCAGCCATCTTCACTAAAATTATTTAGTATCTTGCAGCTCGTTTTTTTAATCGTAACAATAAATTATTTTCAATATGAAACCTACCTTATTAATTCTTGCAGCCGGACTTGGAAGTCGTTATGGCGGTGTAAAACAAATGGACAAAATTGGCCCTTCCGGGGAGAGCATTATTGACTACTCTGTTTATGATGCCATTGAAGCCGGTTTTGGAAAAGTTGTTTTTGTATTGAATCCAAAAATCGAACAAGATTTTAGAGACATTTACGAACCTCGTTTAAAGGGCAAAATCGAAACCGAATTTGTTTTGCAGGAGATTCATAACATTCCTGAAGGAATTGAATTCAACCCCGAAAGAGTTAAACCTTGGGGAACCGGTCACGCTGTAATGATGGCCAAAGAGGTTATCAACGAACCCTTTGCAGTTATCAATGCCGACGACTTCTACGGAAGAGAAGCTTATCAGGTTATGGCTGATTTTTTTAATACACTTTCAAACAATCAGACTGACTATTCCATGGTGGGATATTTGCTGAAAAACACGATATCGGAATTTGGAACTGTTTCAAGAGGCATCTGCAATACAGATGAGAACAACAATTTAACCGATGTTATAGAAAGAACAAGCATCGAAAGAAAAGGTGAACACATCATTTATATGGAAGACGACAAAGAATTCATTATTGATGAAAACTCAATTGTTTCGATGAACTTCTGGGGCTTCACTCCTGTTTTCTTTTCTCAAATGGAGAAGGATTTCAGAAAATTCATTGTTGAAAATGCACAGCAACTGAAAGCCGAGTTTTATATTCCATTAGTAGTCAACAATCTGATAAAACAGAATGAAGCTACCATTAAAGTACTGCAATCTTCGGCACAATGGTTTGGTGTTACCTATCAAGAAGACAAACCTGCTACCATTAAAAAAGTAAGCGAACTCATTACAAAAGGCATTTACCCCGAAAACCTTTGGAAATAATATGGAAATTAATCAAGTAGCTGAGCATATCCTTCAGCATTATGCGGAGACTCAAAAAGTATCAGACTATGCCCCTTTTGGAGATGGTCACATTAACGATACTTTTCTGGTAAATACAGAAAAAGATAAATACATCCTTCAGCGGGTTAACAAAAACGTGTTTCGAACAGACGCGCTTGTTCATAATTACGAATTGTTTCTAAACTTAATTGATCAATATCAAACCAGGTATAAAACCAAACTCACTCCTGAAATTCTTAAAACAAGAGAAGGAAACTATCATATTATCGATGAAAACGGATATGCCTGGCGATTAGCAGAATTTATTCAGGGCACACGCTCTTATCAAATTTCTCCTGAAACAACTATCTCATTTAAGGCCGCTAAGGCCATGGGTATGTTTCAGCAGTTTCTGAACACCATGCCCGCCGACGAATTTGAATATACCATCATTAATTATCACAATCCTGCAAACCGCTTAAAAGCATTCAGGAAAGCCGTTGAAAAAGCGCCGAAAGAGCTGCTGGAAAAGGCAAAAAAGGAAATTGATTTTTCGCAGGCAAATCAGCACATTGCCAAAGAATATCATATTATTGAACCGCTACTTCCCAAAAGGGTTACCCACAACGATACAAAACTCGACAACATGCTTTTTCATGGAGAGGAAGTTTTAGTTATCGATCTTGACACGGTAATGCCCTCGACAGTTCTGTTTGATTATGGCGATATGGTGCGTTCGTTTACAAGCCCGGCATTGGAGGATGACCCTGATGAAAATAATACAAGTTTCAGAAAAGAACATTTTGAAGCCCTGACAAAAGGTTACGTAGAAGGTGTTGGGGAAACACTGAAACCCATTGAAAAAGAGAACCTGTTACTGGGAGCCAGAGCCATCATCTATGAACAAACCCTGAGATTCCTTACAGATTTCTTACTGGGTAACCCCTATTACAAAGTAAAATATCCTGAACACAACCTTATAAGAACCAAAACACAGGTAAAACTCTTATCAGCTTTAGAAAAAAATAAAAAACCATTACAACAGTTTATCTCTGCATTATAATCCATTGATCTGATATCAGGCGAAACTGTTTTTTTGATAATAAATAAGTATTGAACAGATGAAAAAGACATCTTTATTAATTACTATTCTATTGGCAATATCACTTTCCGGTATTGCGCAACTTGTTAAAGTTTCTGAATCAACTTCAGACAACATTATTGCTGTAACTCTACAAAATGATATGGTAAGAAATACCATTGTCATAAAGGATAGTCTGTTGTTTGAAGACACGTTGCAATCGTTGGCAGACTGGAGCAACATTTACAGCTATCGAAAACCGGCTTACCTGATAACTGATGCCGACTTTACTTTGGATGTAGTTTATACTGCGCTGCGTGCTCCGGGCAAGGACTACAATGCCGACAACCCGGTTTCCTTCACCAAATCCAATTTTAGATTTGAAAAATATTCAGTCAACAATAGCAAAAAAAACGAAAAATCAGTTGACTTTTGGTTTTCCGGAACCAACAATCCTTTTACGTTAAAATTAACTTACGCGCTCAAAGCCAACGAGTTCTTTGCCAGAAGAAAGATTACTCTTACCGATGAATCATTAACAGGTCACTATCTCGACAAAATTCACACACGAAAAGGCAGATTTGCTTTTTATACTTCCGGCAATAATGTCAACACCCAATCTTCTTTCACTATACACCTCGATGGATATACAAGTAGCGGTATCATTGATGAAACATCTAACCCGGCATCGGATTACACAATCATCAACAAAGGAGATTTTGGTCAGCCCGTGGCAATCAAAAATGAAATATCCGGAGCTTTTGGTGGTATCGAATACCCCACTTCTGTCAATCATATCCAACCCGGCAAGATTGATTTCTTCCAATATCTTGGCGAACAAATTAAAGCTGCCCCTGTTTCAGGCGAGTGGGCTGTATTGGGAATAACCCCCGAGCCATACGTTAAAAAATGGTTTTTTCAATATGTAAAAGCCATCAGAGTTGCCCCTGCAAATCCATATACAATGTACAACAGCTGGTACGATTTACGCTCACCCGTTTACCCTGATGTACCGGAAAACGCCGTGATGAATGAGGAAAATGTTACCCGTATCTGGAATCTTGTAAAGGAAAACTTTATTGAGAAAAACAAGATCAAAATTGATGCCTTCGTGCTTGACGACGGCTGGGATATTTATGAAAGCGACTGGAAGCTTCGTGATAAACAATTTCCCAATGGCATGCGCCCCATTGCTGACGAGCTGGAGAAATCAGGATCAGATTTGGGAATATGGTTTGGACCTATGGGTGGATATTCTTTTGCTCTAAAACGCATTCAGTGGATGCACGATCATGGTTATGAAGTTACCGGAAATCTTAACAAGTACGAATCAGCCAAGCTTTGTCTGGCAGGTAAAAACTATTCAAAACTATTCAGAAAACGCATTACTGATTTTGTCAATAACGATCATGTTGGTTATTTTAAATGGGATGGCATCCAGTTCTCTTGTTCCGAACCCAATCATGGCCATCCGGTAGGTATTCATTCCAGAAGAGCAATTATGGAGTCGGTTATTGACAAATGCAATGCAGTACGTGCTATCAACCCCGATGTTTACCTTAACATTACTACCGGAACATGGCTAAGTCCGTGGTGGGTAAAATATGCCAATCAGATTTGGATGGATGCTGAAGATTATGCCTTTGCCGATGTACCGTCCATGACCCGGCGCGACAATGCCATGACCTACCGGGATTATGGCCTGTTTGACGATGAACACATCAGAAAATCATGGTTTCCCATATCAAATCTAATGATTCATGGTATTATTAAAGGGAAGCTGGAAAACATTTCCAAAGAGGGCGAAACGCTGGAAACTTTCACTAACAACGCAGTACTCTATTTCGCCAGAGGCATATCCATGTGGGAACTCTATATTTCTCCCGACATCCTTACCGATGGAGAGTGGAATGCTCTGTCAGCTTCCATCAAATGGGCTAACAACCGCTTTAAAATATTAAGTCAAACCTTTATGGTTGGAGGAAACCCTGCTAACGGCAACACATACGGATATCTTCATTTTTCGGGAGATAAAGGAATCATTGCTGTCCGTAACCCTAAAGTGGACGATGACCGGATTAACATTGTTTTAAATCCGGAATATGGTATTAACGAAAAAGCCTCGGGATTAATTATCGAACAGGTATATCCTAAAAGATACATCTTCCCACAAACTTACGCAGCAGGTTCTCGCCTTTCCATTCCATTGGATGGTTTCGAAACAGCTATTTTTGAGGTTCATCCCCTATCCTGTAAAAGTGGCATTCCGCTTGTTGCAGGTATTCCATTTAAAAGGGAGATGATTAACAACGAGATTGTTTACACGTTTTACGGTAATGCCAAAGTGGTTAAAGTACTAAATCCTGAAATAATAAAAAGAATTACTGTTAACGGAGAGGAGGTTCCTTTCAATCAACTTAACAAACAGCTTCCTGAAAGTGTTGCTGTTCCGGAATTTGTTTCAACCACAGTACATAAAAAAGATAAAACAACCATTGCTCTCAAAACCTCTTCAACTGAGGGAACGGAACAGGTAGCTGTTTTGCTGAAAAATGGTAAAAAAAACCAAAAGAAGGATTTTCCGGAGGTTTCAATCTTTTTAAACGGCAAAAAGCTTGCTGCTAAAACCCAGGCAATTGAAGGCCAATGGATGTGGTACACCGCCCTAATTCCTGCTGACGAAAAACCGGATGTTCAGTTTAGCATAAAAAACAGCAGTTGGAAAGGTACGGCGGAAGTTTGGGTTAGAACTTCAGTAAAAGAAAATGAAGTTAAAATTGCAATTCAGCCAACGGGGCAAATCCATGAACAGACAATGCCACCCCTACCTTACAAAAGTTACCTTTTCAAAAACTACAACAAAATAGTTTCAATTGAATTATAGCCACTAACCTGTAACAAACACTTGAGAAAATAGCAACACCTCCTACGTGAAACTTAGCTTCTTCTCAATGTCTCAACGGAGCCCGTCCCCGAACGGATTCATCCCTGTGTGCCGTTTCAACTAAATTATTCAGCCGGATATTTTACAAAAACTGCCTATGGGCTGGCAGGTAGCTCAGAAAAGCACAAAAAGAAACACAAAGGATAATAAATACACTTCTACGTCAGCACAATTTACAAGGCTTTTAGTAAAGGTAGCAGAAAAGCAAAAGACTATCCCGAAAACAACTTATAAGCTTCAATTACCCACTATTTCATTAAAAAAAATGCCGACCCGAGGGTCGGCATTTTTAATTATCGCTATTTAAAACCTTTTAATATGAATTATAAGGGTTAAGCGTTACATTAAACTTCTTAACAACAGCATAGGAATGATACTCTCCAATTAACGACAAGTGGTATACATATACACCATCCTGTAGTCCTGCCGGTCGTACAAATTCAACAATGTGCGCTCCTGCTTCTTCTACTCTGTCTACAATTGAAGTAATATACTTACCATGCATATCATAAACTTCCAGTTTCACCTTACCACTTTCAGGTAATACATATTTGAAGGTAGTTTTCGTATCAAATGGATTTGGATAGTTAGTCACCTGAAGCTCATCATCACCTGAATGCAGTTTATCAGTAGTAACTGTCACTGTTTTCAACTTAACATCAAACGCATGAGCATCAGCATCAGCCAGTTCAGTATTTGAACGAAGTTTAAAGAGTTCAGTACCTTCCGGAATAGTACCGGTAACCACTACATTAATCTGAGCAATGATATCATCCGAACTATAATCAACAGGGTTCAAACTGAACCATGCCATATTCAGAGTTCCATCTTCATGACTAATGAATTCACCATCTTCACCAAAGCTGGTTCCAACAATTTCAATCAAGTCGCTACGATAGCTAAAGCTTAAAGTAATAGCGCCAACTTCAGCATGGCGATCTATACTAATCGGAATAGTCAATTCATCACCTACGTATGAACTTACTGCACCTTCGTACACCAATTCAGCAGAAGGATTAGCTTTAAGTCCCGATCCAGGTGGAACATACCCTGCATTAATATCACCAATTGCCTCGTAGTAAATATTGATGAAATCTTTAGAGTTATTCATCGATATCGGAACTGAAGTATACTTATGATCAGTTGCTTTAGTATAGTACAGATAATCTGAACCGCTATGAGTAAATGGTATATCATCTGTATTGTTGTATGCAAATGGCACAGGGAAAGTAATTTCCGGTAATGAATCAACCAACCTACCAGTAACTCTAAAGTTAGGTGAGAATTGATTATTAGAACCATTATCAGGATAACTTCCTATTAGGCCAACTGCTCTGTATTTCGCTGTTAAAGCATCAAGTGCAGTAATACCACCGTTACCATAAGTATTGGTGCTATTAACATCAGCAACGCCATGCGAATAATAGCCATAATACGGTGTATCCGAGAATGGCCCAACCCAACTATAATTCCATGGTGCACCACTAATATTATTGTGTGCTGCCATTAACTGGATAGCCAACGCATCGGTAGCATTAACACCACCCCATTCATTATAGGTATAAGCTCCACCAAGTATAGTTTCTTGTTCTGGAGCTGGTGGATTTGTATGATAAGTTAAGCTACCATCCCAAATCTTCAGCACATACTCAGCATCACAACCAAATGTATACGTATCAATATCAAACTCGAAATAAGACATCAGTTCTGTCAAATCTTCCATCAATCGTGGTTGAACATAAACAGTTTCTAATGAATCGTATTGCGAACCATTAATATGATACAATGTAACATAGAAGTAGTCAAACGGCTGTGTATTATACAGCGTTGTTGAGAACGGTGAAGGCATATAGGTTTCATACTCATTCCAGTATTTAACCTGTCCTGCAAATTTAGGTGCATGTTTTTCTACAATAATAGTATCCCAACCTTCACAAGCTACCATACATTGACATGGAATACAAATACTAGAGTGAACAATCAGAGTATCTGTACCAATTACATTATCCCAATGTACCGTAACAGTTTTACTTGAATCACTGCCAACAATAGTACCACCACTACTTACATACCATTGATAAGCCAGATTTCCAAAAGTATCAGCTCTCATGTCCATTGCTTCATAGTCATACTCAGTACAAGTTGTTACTGCTGTATCTCCGGCAATATCAGGTTCTGGTGGCAAGTAATATGAATGTGTAGTCTGCATGTAAGTACCATCCGGCCATGAATACCTAAGCACATAAACACCAGCTAGTTCAACCGAGAATGTAGTTGTGTCCGAATTCGGATTATTAAAAATAACCGGGTTAGAACCAGGATGTACAGGATTAGTCCACACTCCTTCATTTTCTCCAGGACAATCATTATCAGTACCTGAAATAACCCCGGCCGAAACAGTATCCATCATCGGTATTGTCGTCAAACACCTATCTTTATGACAACTAATCCAGAACTGACAACCAAACTTAACAACCGTTATCACAACTTGAGCTGTATCACTTAAACCTGTACTAACTTCTGTCAATGTGTAGATTATCGGAGTAGGATCTAAAACAAAAGTAAACTCTGGTGTAAATGAAATCTCAGAAGCAACCGAGTCATAAACCCAAACACCTTCTCCCGGTACAGTTACCGAACCATCAGGGTTAAGAATACCGCCAGGCACACTTGTTTCATCCAGTACGATTGTAACCCAATTGTTTGTTGCAATAGAGCCATCACCTAACGTGTCATTAACAAGTAATGGCAAGGTTACAACCTGATGTGGTTGATTATCTAAGCTACTATCGCTTATAGCTACCGGTGGTATTTCCAGATAGGTGATAACAATAGTAGCGGTACTGTCTAAACCGGTACTGGTCTCTGTAAGGGTGTAATCCAGATTCGGTGGTGAAGCTGAATAGCCTGTCTCAGGATCGAAGATACACTCGCCGGTAATGCCGTTATAAGTCCACTGACCTATGCCGGTGACTACTACCGTGGTATCATTTATCTGTTGTCCGCCGATGATACTTGAGGCTTCCAGTTTTACACTGGTACGTCCGGTATTGGCTTGTGAGCCGTCTCCCAACGTATCGTTAACAAGTAAATCAAGGGTGGCATCAAAACCAGGGGTGTTGTTCAGACTGCTGTCGTTAACGGCTACCGGTGGTATTTCCAGATAGGTGATAACAATAGTAGCGGTACTGTCTAAACCGGTACTGGTCTCTGTAAGGGTGTAATCCAGATTCGGTGGTGAAGCTGAATAGCCTGTCTCAGGATCGAAGA